>JAABUM010000162.1_pt1:42500-134565 | contig 134565 bp, 115 predicted proteins | sample 5559161 | NCBI WGS metagenome assembly JAABUM01 (sample SAMN10711868, study PRJNA513369) | rock metagenome | isolation source: Antarctica rocks | place: Antarctica: Victoria Land, Siegfried Peak nord
CATTCTTGCGAAGTTTACATTCCGAAAAATTTCATCCTTCACGCGGCGTTGCTGGGTCAGGCTTTCGCCCATTGCCCAAAATTCCCGACTGCTGCCTCCCGTAGGAGTCTGACCCGTATGTCAGTGTCAGTGTGACCGACCGCCCTCTCAGGCCGGTTACAGATCGCAGGCTTGGTGAGCCATTACCTCACCAACTACCTAATCTGCCGCAGGCTTCTCTTCAGGCGCGAGGTTCTTACGAATCCCCCGCTTTAACAACTGTCATCATGTGATGCCGCTGCATTATGCGGTATTAACAACCGTTTCCGGTTGGTATTCCCCACCCAAAGGCAAATTACCTACGTGTTACTCACCCGTGCGCCACTCTACTCGCTCCCCGAAGGGAACTTTCGCGTTCGACTTGCATGTCTGAGGCACGCCGCCAGCGTTGATTCTGAGCCAGAATCAAACTCTCGTTAGTTTTTGTTCTGGAACATTATCTTGTTACTGGTATATCAGTATCCGATAATGACTCTTCAAAAGAGTTTTCACGCGAACTTTATCGTTCTGCGTTTGACTCTCAAAGTCAATTAACATGGACACGCTCTATCTAGTTTTCAAAGATCGCTTTCCAATTCACTCGAACCATATTAGTTGCATGAACTTTGGTTCGCGTTGCCCTACCGACGACTTTTTCTCGTCCCAAGCAAACCGAGAGACTAACCGATCTGCTTTTCATTGTCAAGCGTACTCGCTAACTTTTCTTTCACCGCCGTTTTCCGGCGACAAAACAACCGCTTCTTTCTCGATCAACACTTTCGATCTTAGGAGCGAAGCGGCGCAAGCGAACTGCTTAATTTTGATTAGGATTTCAACTGCCGTTACGTCGGGCAAAATGGGATTATAGACATCCGTCGATTTTTGTCAAGCGCCGAGCCGAACTTTTTCGCTTCTATGCGATTATTTCTTTTTCTTACTCTTCAAAGGCTCGCTCGGAGCAGCGATTTTCAGGAGTCCATTTTCGTCTTTCGACAATTTATACTGTGCGTCTCTCATCTGTCCGTCCGCATCCTCCACTCTAACGTTGAAAAGTTTATTATCACCATTGCCTTCGACACGAAGCGGCAGAAAGCCTTTTATATCCGGGCTGCGGTAGGCCGTATAGTGTTCTTGCGTTTCTTGATTATAACCGAGCACATAGATACGGTCGAAATCCGGTTGATTGGCTTTTTGCGTGTCACCGACGCTGCTCTTTTCCAGAATCACCCAACTGCCGGGACTCGTTTCCTTGCCTTCATCCTTATCCTTCGGCGCGTTCGACGGAATCGTGCCAGCAACGCCACTATCCAATCGTTGCCATGCCACAAACTCGCGCCCTGTGCGATAAAAAATAATGTCGCTCGGCACAGTCAATTCAACTTGTTTGCCGTATAGCCATCCGGCTGGCGCGGGCGAAACAGACGGATTGAGGCGCACTTTGTACCACAACTCATTCTGCTCCTCCGGTTCCTTCGGCACGTCGGATTTCCCTTTGCGAGCATTCTGCTGCGCGCTTCCGGCCTTCGGCGCATCATCGCTCTCCGTCGTCTCCGAAGCCTTCGGTTTCGGCACGCGCTTCCATCCGACAATGTCGAATTTCGCGCCGCTATCGAGTTTCAAAATAATATTGTCATTGCCGCTGCGATCCGGCATCAGACGCAAGTTTGTGCTGGCGCGTAATTGCCCGTTGGCCTGTGTCTGAGTGTTCTTATCTTCATCGGAGAGTTTGCGCGAGCGATCAAACACGTCTTCCGACATTACGTTGCGCGCTTCGATCCAGCCCTCCGTATTGCTTTCATCGCGTGCGCGCACACGATACCAGCGCTCTTTGTTTTCACCCGCGCTTGGGTCTTGAACATCTGCACTGTCTAAAATATCGACTGTATCACCTCGATTTACTTCCACAAGGTCGGCGGCGACGACTGCGGTTGAACTACGCACCTGTGCATGACGCGCGATGACGACGCCTGTCTCTTCTTTTTTCGCCAGAGTGCTGCAACCGGCAAGCGTGATTAAGAGCGCACCGATTATTAAGGCAAGCGAAATTTGAATATGTTTTCGACGACTCATCTGTTTAGTATTAACAACTCCTCACAGTCTTATCACTTCTCAATCTGTACCTCGGTCTTATCACTTCTCTTTTTTGCGTTCCACGCGCGGAGACTTCGCGTGCGTTTCGTTATTATAACCGAGTTGACGCAACAAATCGCGTTGCTTGCGTGTTGGCGAATCGACGACCGCCAGCCGCGCGCGAACACTTCCCGGTTCAATCTTCAGTCCGAACGGCGCGATGATAGAGGATAAATCAATTGTGCTTGCGCTCGTAACATACTGCTGCGCGAAAAACGGCGTCTCCAACGCTTCACTTAAAGTTTTAATCACCGCAGCGTTGCCATCCGTTCGCACCTCCGTTCGCCGGTAAGAACGAAACAACTCACGATACACATCATCCAACGAACGCTTGCCGCCTGTTTTTCCCCTGACCGTGAGATCAAACAAAAATGCCGTCAATAATCCTTTGTGGTAAATGATTCCCGGCGCGCCCATCCAACGCCGCTCCGATGCTTCGACTAAAGAAAATCTATCGCGGTCAATCATCTGGTGATAAGCATCGAACGCTGCGCCAATCGCATTCAGAAATTCCTGAAACGTCAACGTACCGAGCCGCACGCATGTGCGCAAGGCTTGATACTGCGTGAAGCCCTCGTAAAACCAATCGTAATTTCCATCCAACGCCACGCCGTTCGGTATCCACAAGTGAAACAATTCGTGCGCGAGTGGAAGGCTCAATCCGGCGAGCGCCGCAGTTCTCGAAGCCGCTTGTCCGAGCAGTAGCAATGTGGTTCCGCCGCGTGTCTCTGCGCTCCAGCGTGAGGCTCCAGCCGCTCGCGGAAAAGCGGTGAGCATCAGCATCGCATTTTCGCGCGGCACGCCGCCGTTTGTTTTGATGTGTTCGCGCAGCACGTCCGCAATCGAGCGCATCGCATCTTCATCCGTAAACGCCCACTCGCCCGTTGTTGCTAAAGTAAAAGTCATCGCACCGATGCGCTGCTCGCGCCTACGCAGATTCTGTCCGACGAAAAAGACTGCGCGCGCCGCATCTTTAACAACGAATGTATCGTTTGCCGTTCGGCTTTCGAGCGAAACGATTTGCCAGTTCAATGGAAGCGTGAAGCGCACCGCAGCAGAGTTTGCTTCTTTTTCTTCCGGCAGTCGCGGCAAAAGATCATTCAGCATCAAGACGGCGCGCGTTTCTGAAATCCATGAAACATACGCAGCATCGGCAACATTTTCCGGCGCGTCCAATCTCACTTCGTAACTAAACCGCGCGCACGGCTCTTTCGCCCGATACTCTCCCGGCGCAAGTTTGCTCACCGTAACGAGCGCGCCGCTGTCGTTCGTCAACGATAAATTTTCGATTCTTTCGCCGAGATTAACAACGCCCGCGTATGAATTACGGAAAGACCAATCACGCGTGACGACTGCCCTTTTACCTTCGATACGCACGCGTGCCGGTTCAAGTGAAACGACGGAGAGATGCGCGTCAATCGCTTGCGCATGTGCAGTATAAATTCCCGGCGCAAAACACAAGAGCAGGAGACAAAAACCGCGCACACACGCGGGAAAGCTATTGGAAAGTTTAGAAGAAGCGAAAAGCATCTGGCGTTGTGGGCGAAGCATCGGACTGATTATCAGCCGGGAAAGATTCAAGAGCGATTGTTGTTGACGGGCTTGTTTGACACATACGCGCACAGGCGCTTATAGTGCATTTAACTGTCGGACTTTAGCATAACGCTTCGTAACGTGACCAGCATACTTTACTCTGCACATCGCCGCACGCACGCGCCTTTCGCGCGCATGTTGGCGTTCGCGCTTTTGGGGCTTGTCACTTACACGGCGACAATCGGAGCAGTGCATACGCATGGCGGCAAGGCCCCGACGCCTTCGCATTTTGCCGGTGCTACGAACTTCGTTAAATCGAATGGCGACAACTCTTCTTTAAGAAAACAGTTCAACGGCGACGATTGCTTAATCTGCCAGCTTCAAGGGCATCTCTCCGGCGGCCTCTTCACGGATTTACCGCGCGTTACGCTGCCCCAAAAACAACCGGCAATCTCGTTGGCCGCAGCAGTTCCCGTTCTCTCTCAAATCTGCACATCACAGCGCGGACGAGCGCCGCCCGCAAACTCTCTGTCATAAACCACAACAAGCCATCGGGCGCATAAACCGTGCGCGCCGATTATCGCCAAAATCCTTTGTTGTTTCCGAACCTTGCATGTTTCATGCACGGCGACGTTGCAACACAGGCGGCTGGCGTTTCATCCACGCAGTTGTATACAGAGAGGTTAAATTAAATGATCCGCAGAAGTTTTTATCTGGCTGCCATACAGTTCACTTTGCTGCTGGCAATCGTCGCTTCATTTTCCGACATTCACACGCGCGCGCAATCATTAGGCTCGGCAGGCACAATCAACGGCGTCGTCACAGACCCGAACGGCGCGGTTGTTCCCAACGCCAGCATTACAATCTCGAATCCTATCACGGGCTACAAACGCACTGCGGCGGCAGACGACGCAGGAGCTTTTCGCCTCGCCGATATTCCGCCTAATAATTATCAACTCACCGTTTCTGCCAATGGATTCACCGCCGCGCAGCAAAGCGTTTCCGTTCGCACATCCGTGCCGATCAGCTTAACTATTCCGCTTGCCATCAGCGGCGTTGCCAATGAAACCGTCAACGTCACGGACATCGGCGCTTCCGACGTGCTCGAAAACATTCCGACGGCGCACACAGACATTGACCGCACGCAGATCAGCCGCCTGCCAACCAGTTCTCCCGGCAACGGCTTGAGCGATGTCGTAACCTTGGCCGCGCCCGGCGTCGTTGCAGATTCAAATGGTTTCTTTCACCCTTTGGGCGATCACGCGCAATCAACCATCTCGCTCGATAATCAACCGATTTCGGACCAACAAAGCAAAGCCTTCTCGACGCAAGTTCCCACTAACATCATTCAATCGCTCGAAGTAACGACGGGCGCGACACCTGCGGAATTCGGCGATAAAACGAGTCTTGTGATTACAGCTATCACGCGCTCCGGCCTTAATCAAAAGAAACCGACCGGCAATTTCGCCACCGAATACGGCACCTTCGGCACGACGCACAACGAAGCCGCGCTCGCTTTCGGCAACGCCCGCGCCGGAAACTTCTCGGCCTTCAACTTCGAGCGTTCGGGACGCTTTCTAGACGCTCCTGAATTCACCGTGCTGCATGATCGCGGCACGTCCGGCAGCATCTTCAATCGTTTCGACTATCAACTATCGGACAACGACACGCTACACTTGAACCTGTTTCTGGCGCGCAATAAGTTCGAGATTGCCAATCAGTTCGACCAGCAAGCCGCCGGACAAGACCAGCGCCAACTCGTGCATACCGTTAACATCGCACCCGGCCTCGTGCATGTCTTCAGCCCGACGACGGTGCTCACGATTAATCCTTTTTACCGCCTAGACAACGTCAAATACTATCCGAGCGGCAATCGCTTCAACGACTCGCCGCAAACCTTCGATCAATCGCGCCGCCTTAACAGCACAGGCATCAAAGCCGACGTCGCTTACGTCAAAGGCCGCCACAACGCCAAGTTCGGCGTGCAATTTCAGCACACTTTTCTCACGGAAGATTTCAAGTTCGGCATCACTGATCCGAATTTCAATCCGTCAACGATTGATGACGGCAACGGCAACCAGATTGACAATCCGAATTTCCTGCCCGGCCTCGTGCCGTTCGATTTGACGCGCGGCGGCAATCTCTTCCGATTTCGCGGCCACACGGACGTTAAGCAGGAAGCGTTGTTTGCTCAAGATGCAATCACTTTGCACAATCTAACGCTTAGTCTCGGCCTGCGTTTTGATAACTACGATGGCCTCACGCACGGTCATGCGCTGCAACCGCGTCTTGGCGCGTCGTATCTTTTCACTCCGACCAAAACTGTTCTGCGCGCTTCCTACACGCGCACGTTCGAGACTCCGTACAACGAAAATCTGGTGCTATCGAGCGCAACCGGCGCGGGCGGTTTAGCCAACGGCATTCTCGGCGACGCGAGCAATCAAAGCTTGCAGCCGGGACGCCGCAACCAGTTCAACTTCGGCCTTCAACAGGGCGTCGGCAAGTACGTCGTCGTTGACGCGGACTATTTCTTTAAGTTCACCAACAATGCCTTCGACTTCAATGCGCTGCTGAACACGCCTTTGACATTTCCGATTTCGTGGAGCAAGTCGAAGATCGACGGGCTTTCCCTGCGCGTCAATCTAACGAACTACAAAAACTTTTCTGCTTTCTTCGTCGGCGGCCACTCGCGCGCGCGTTACTTTCCGCCGGAATCCGGCGGCCTCTTCTTCAACTCCAATTTGCCCGGCGGCGTCTTTCGCATTGACCACGATCAGGCGTTTCAGCAAACCACGCAACTGCAATATCAATTCAATCAACTCAAAGGCATCGCGCCTTATGCGGCATTAACTTGGCGCTACGATAGCGGCGTCGTCTCCGGCGCTGTGACGGACTACGCGACGGCGCTCGGCTTTACGCCGGATCAGCAGCAACAAATCGGCCTCTTCTGCGGTAACGCTTTCGCCACATTGAACTCGCCGATCACGGCTTGCAGCGATGCCCGTCGCGGCGCAATCCGCGTGCGGATTCCGGCGGACGGCACGGAGAACGACGACCACAATCCGCCGCGCGTCGCCCCGCGCAATCTCTTTGATTTCAGTGTCGGCACGGACAATCTCTTTCGCACAGAACGTATGCGCGTGACGCTGCGATTGACGGGCGTTAACATCACTAACCGGCAAGTGCTTTACAATTTCCTTTCAACCTTCAGCGGCACGCACTTTGTCACGCCGCGCAGCTTTCAGGGACGACTCGGCGTAGACTTTTAGCGATGCGTATGACGATGACAATGACAGGCATCAGCTCGTATATTTTAGGCGCGACTGTCGCAAGTAGAACTTAGCCTGAACTTCCGCAATCCGTTCGGCGTACAGCTACTCGAACAAGTTGGGTGGCTATGTGCGCCGCGCGGATTGTTTGCTTTGATTCTTTGCGTTGACAGCCTGCGCCGCGTGCCCGTAGAATGTCGTTTCGCTTTCCTGTCTTTCAGCGTCACGGACACTTCGATTTTTAACCATGGAGTTTCGGCCATGAGTCTGGTCAAGATCATCGTCATCACCATTGCTTTGATCCTCAGCATACTGTTCTTCGGGCGCTTTCTGTTTTAATGCTCAAATACTTTGCGGCACGATGAATCTTTACGCACCGCCCGCCCGCAGCCTTTATCAAAGCCATTCACGAAGCAGTTTGCCCGCGCGCCATCTGCCGCACGCTTTACTATTCCTTTCGCTCTCAATCCTTCTCTTCTTACTTTTCGTTTATCCGGCACAGACTCTCGCGCAAGGCACTGCGACGGATGCGGCTGCCGACGAAGACGTGATTCGCGTGCGCACGGATTTGATCGTCGTGCCATTCTCTGTCTTAGATAAAAACAAGCGACGCATACACGGCCTCACACAATCCGATTTTCAAGTACAGGACAACAATCGTATCGTCGCAACGCAGTATTTCGCGGCAGGCACAACGCGCGTCGCACTTCTCTTTGCGCTCGACACGTCGGGCAGCGCACGCGCTTACGCCGCCAGACAAAGCGACGCGGCTCTCAATTTATTTTCACGCTTCGGCAAAAACTCCGGCATCGCCGTGCTGCGCTTCAACGACAAACCCGAACTCACAGTTCCCTTCACAAGCGATACAAGCAACATCCGCGCGGCCTTCGATTTTCAAACTCAACCGAACCGCCACACAGCGATCTTCGACGCCGCGCTCGCCGCTGTTCGCGCCTTCGATACGCGCTCCATTGACGCCGCCACGCGCCGCATCGTGATACTGATGAGCGACGGCCTAGACACGGCAAGCCACACGAACCCTGCGACTGTCATCAACGAAGCGCAGCGGCTCGGCGTTTCTTTTTACATCATTCACTTCCCGCTTTACACGCCGCGCGACGGCACGCTCCAGCCGCGTCCGCCCTCCAAAGGCTTCCGTGAATTAGCCACGCAAACAGGCGGCAACTATTTCCGCGCGGGCGATGCTGACGCGGCGCTCAACCCGCGCGCCACTTACGACCTCGCGCCCGTCTTTCGCTCCATTGAAGAAGATTTGGCGAGCCAGTATGTGCTCGGCTACTACGCGACGGAGGCAACGCGTGATAAAGGTCTTCACCGCATCGAAGTCGAACTAAACAATCGTGACCGTCGCAAGTTTCGCGTGCGGCTCTTACGCGAAAGCTACGTCCTGAACCATTAACAACCGCGTGTTATCAACGAGAAATCCAGCATCAAATGACTGAACAAAACAAACAGGGATTACGCACCATACGCCGCGCGCTTCTTAGCGTCTCCGACAAAACAGGCATCATCGACTTCGCGCGCGAACTCACGCGCATGAACGTCGAACTCATCAGCACCGGCGGCACGGCGCAATCACTACGCGACGCCGGAATCGAAGTGCGCGATGTTTCCGACGTAACAGGCTTTCCCGAAATGATGAACGGGCGCGTCAAAACTCTGCACCCGCGCATTCACGGCGCGCTGCTCGCCCTGCGCGACGACGAAGCGCACATGGCGGCGGCATGCGAACACGGCATCGAAATGATCGACATGCTTGTTATCAATCTCTATCCGTTCGAGCAAACCATTGCGCGCAAAGGCGTGACGCTCGAAGAAGCCATCGAGCAGATAGACATCGGCGGCCCCGCCATGATTCGTTCCGCCGCAAAGAATTTCAGAGATGTCGCAGTGGTGGTTTCGCCTTATCTTGACACAGATGTTTACGGCGAAATTCTCGAAGAGATGAGGCGTCACGAGGGCGCGCTTTCGCTGTCAACACGCGGACAACTCGCCGCACGAGCATTCCAGCGAACACTTACATACGACGCGTATGTTTTCAATTACCTCGCTCCGAAATTCGATAAAGAGAGTTTTGAGAAAAGGCATGAGGCAGATTTTGAAGATTCGATTGCCGAAGAAACGCCGCCCAACGCGCTCTGGCCGTCTTTGCATTTGCGATTAAACAAGGCTTTCGATTTGCGCTATGGCGAGAACCCGCACCAGCACGCGGCGCTTTATAACATAAACGAAAGCCGTCTGGAGATGATCGGCTACACAGATTCGACAGCTTTTATTACATCACGCGATAGAACAGAAAAAAGCGGGATAGCCCACGCCGAAATTCTTAGCGGCAAGGAGATGTCTTTCAACAACTACATTGATGCGGATGCCGCGTGGCAACTCGTCTGCGATTTCGATGAGCCTGCGTGCGCGATCATCAAACACACGAATCCGGCGGGCGTCGCTTCGGGCGTGACCGCCGAAGAAGCTTACCGACGCGCGCTTGCCACCGATCCGGTTTCCGCTTTCGGCGGCATCGTCGCCTTCAATCATACGGTTGACGAAGCAGCGGCACGCGCCATTACGGAGATTTTCACCGAAGTCATCATCGCGCCGGATTACGAAGACGCTGCGCTCGAAACATTGCGCGCGAAAAAGAATTTGCGTGTGCTTCGCGCCGAACGATTAAGCCGCGACGAAAGTTTGGAGTTTAGAACCATCTCCGGCGGAGTGCTCGCGCAAACGCGCGATGTGCGTCGCTTGACGCGAGATGATTTGACAGTGGTTACCAAACGCGCGCCATCCGATGAAGAAATCAGCTCGCTGCTTTTCGCTTGGACAGTCTGCAAACACACGAAGTCGAATGCGATTGTTTATGCGCGCGACTCACAAACCGTTGGCGTCGGCGCAGGCCAGATGTCACGCGTGGATTCGGTCAAGCTCGGCGCAATGCGCGCGCAGTTGCCCGTCGAAGGCTCTGTGCTTGCCTCCGATGCTTTCTTTCCCTTTCGGGACGGCGTTGACGAAGCCGCGCGACACGGCATCACCGCCATCATTCAACCCGGCGGCTCCGTGCGCGACGCAGACGTAATCGCAGCGGCGAACGAACACAACCTTGCGATGGTCTTGACGGGCGTTCGCCATTTCAAACATTGACATGATTCGTTCGTCGCTTTCACAACCAAATGAATGCGCAAAGCAATCCTGTTATACTTGAAGAGCGGAAAGAACTCGCCGCGTTGACCGCACCGCCTTCGCAAATTATTTGAGATTTAGAAATAAGGAATCAAACACATGGCAGACAATGAATTTACGTCCAACCTGAACGATGGCAACTCGACACGCTGTCGTTATTGCGGGCAACGCAATCAAACGCGCACCGAAAACGACGGTGCTGCCAAGTGCGGGCGTTGCCGCCTGCCGCTCTCCGACAAGCCGCACAAAAAGTTTGCAGAATTAGACAAGCACGAATATGTGCATCCGTCGGACAGCCGCGCGCTTGCGGCACTGCGCACAATTCCCGGCATTGATTCCGCGCTCAAAAAACTTCTTGCCGTGACGGGCGAATCCGCCATTCGCGTGATTTTTACCGCGAGCGCCGTCAAAGTCACGCCGCAGCAATGCCCTGATCTGCACGCCAAACTTCAAGTCGCCTGCACAACGCTCGGCGTAGACATGCCCGAACTCTTCGTGCAGCAGAATCCGATTGTCAACGCCTTTACGGGCGGCGTCGAACGCCCCGTCATCGTGCTTCATTCATCTTTAATTGAACGACTCTCCGATGAAGAAGTGCTTGCCGTCATCGCGCACGAAGTCGGCCACATACACGCCGAACATGTGCTTTACTTAACGGCGGCTCGTCTTCTCGAAGCCGTCGCCAGCGTCGCCCTCGCCGCCGCACCCATTGCCGCCATCATCACGCAGCTTCTGTCCGGTTCGATGCGTGCTGCACTTTTAGCTTGGGCGAGACGCGCGGAGCTTTCTTGTGATCGCGCCGCTCTCCTCGTCACGCAGGATGCGGACGTGATCGGGCGCACGATGATGAAACTCTGCGGCGGCACGTTCGCCTCGAAAGTCGATTACGAACAATTTCTCGCTCAAGCGCGCGACTTTCAAAAGAACTATGACGAGAAAGCGCTCGACCGTTTCTGGGCGGATATTATCTCGTCCGGCATGTCGCATCCCTTTCCCGTGTGGCGCGTTTCGGAAATTCTCAAATGGGTAGACAGCGGCGAATACAAACGCTTGATGAACAATGAAGCACAAAGCGTCGCGGCATAGCGGCGACTAACACGCTCGCGCGCATGTTCAATTAAGCTTGTGCGTTGCCGCAAGTGGATTCATAATCGTCGCGGAGGATTGAAATGAGCGAAGACATCACACAAAAATTACCGGAAGACGGCGTCAGCCTTATTCTCGCGCGACTTGATAAAATCGATTCACGATTAGACGGGATGGATGCGCGATTCGATAGAATCGAAGCCCGACTTGATAGCATTGAGACGCGGCTCGATAAAGTGGAAGCGCGACTTGATTCTATGGAGAATCGTATCGAAAGGCTCGAAGCGCGTGCTTACGATACCAAGCCGATTTGGGAACGGGCGCTCGCGGAATTAGTCAATCTCGGCAAACAAATGAAGGAACTCGATAAACGCATGGACAGTCTCGACCGGCGCATGACTGTCTTGGGCAATGATGTGCTGCAAATGCGCGCAGATCATTTCAAGCTGGAAGAACGCGTCGCCGCACTCGAACCGCCGCGCGCATAAACGGCTATCGATCAAGTTCGTTCGGGACACTTTTCTTCACGGCTGTTTAATAAAATCCATGCAGCGAACGCTTGCATCCCGCGTCGCTGCATTTCGTTTGTTCGTCACGTGAATCTTCAGTTCAAAGGAAACACAGAATATGTTGCAGGGCAAGAACGGTATTGTCTTCGGCGTCGCAAATAAACGCTCAATTGCGTGGGCGACGGCGCAGGCTTTGAGCGAAGCGGGCGCGCGACTCGCCTTCACGTATCAGGGCGAACGCCTTAAAGAGAACGTCGAAGATTTGACGAAGAACATGGCGGGATCAATCGTTGTGCCGTGCGATGTGGCGAAGGCAGACGAAATTGCGGCGACGTTCGCGCGTGTCGGCGAGGAATTCGAGCGCCTTGATTTTCTGATTCATAGCATCGCTTATGCGCCGAAGGAAGAACTGGAAGGCGAATATCTGGACACCTCGCGCGATGGTTTTCTGCTCGCCCTTGAAATCAGCGCGTACTCGCTCGCGTCGCTTTCGCGCGCCGCCGCGCCTTTGATGACGAACGGCGGCAGCATCGTCACGATGAGTTACTACGGCGCGGAAAAAGTCGCGCCGAACTACAATGTGATGGGCGTTGCAAAGGCCGCGCTCGAAGCCAGCACGCGTTACCTTGCCGCCGATTTAGGCAAAAGGAATATACGCGTCAATGCGATCAGCGCCGGGCCGATCAACACGCTTTCGGCGCGCGGCGTGCGCAATTTGAGTTTGATGTTGAAGACACACGCCGAACGCGCCCCGCTCGGACGCAACGTCGAAGCGCGCGAGGTCGGCAACACCGCGCTCTTTTTATGCAGCCCGCTTGCTTCCGGCATCACAGGCGAAGTGATTCACGTGGACTGCGGCTATAACATCATGGCGATTTGAAGAAAGAATTTTAAGAACAGAACATGGCGGATACTAAAACGAACGAAGAGCAAGAGGCGCATCCCGTTCCTCACGTCACGCAGGACGAACAATTACTCGAAACACCGAAGCAGGACGAGTTCACGCGCTCGGACACATGGCGCGTCTTTCGCATCATGGGCGAATTCGTCGAAGGCTTTGACGATTTAGCGACGGTTTCGCGCGCCGTCTCCATCTTCGGCTCGGCGCGCACGCCGTCCGATCATCCTCAATACAAAGAAGCGCAGGAAACCGCCGCGCTCCTCGCGCGCGCAGGCTTTGCCGTTATCACAGGCGGCGGCCCCGGCATTATGGAAGCGGCTAATCGCGGCGCGTTCGAGGAGCGCGGCCTCTCTATCGGCTGCAACATCGAACTTCCGTTTGAGCAGCGCCCGAACCAGTATCAAACGCGTTCCTTGACCTTCAAATATTTCTTTGTGCGCAAAACGATGTTCGTCAAATACAGCACGGCCTTCATTATTTTCCCCGGCGGTTACGGCACGCTCGACGAACTCTTCGAGTCTTTGACTTTGATTCAAACGCGCAAGATCAGAAACTTTCCAGTCGTGCTGTTCGGAACTAAATTCTGGGGCGGAATGATGGAGTGGATCAAAACCGTGATGCTCGCCGAAGGTAAAATCAACGACGTAGATTTGAACTTGCTGTACATGACGGACTCGCCCGCCGAAGCCGTCGAAATCGTCGTCCGAAGCCAAGACAGCCTGCGCAAGTTGGACAAAAGCATTTCAACCGAATACTGAAATAAAATAACTCGAGGCAACAGCAGGCACTAGAAATTCCGCGACGACGCGTTTGTTGAGTTTGTCGCACCGGATCACGCAGTCTTATTCGTCGGTTGCGGTGGAGATTTTGTAATCGAAGAGAGCCATTCGAGATAGGGCGCGGAAGCATTCAGGATGGGCAGGGCGATGATCTCCGGCGTCTCGTAACTATGAAGCGCAGTGACTTCCTCACACAATTCATCGAACTTCGCTTCGACTGTTTTCACGATGAGCAGCGTTTCCGGCTGGCGCTCAACTTTATTCTTCCAGAAATAAATTGATTCGATTTCGGGCAGAATCTGCACACACGCAGCGAGGCGCGAATTGACCAGCATTTCCGCAAGGCGCACCGCTTCTTCACGGCTTCCGGCGGTTATCAACACCATGATTGCGCCTGATGTTTGATCGTTCACTGCCAGCTATCTTTTTGCATTTTTCAAGGGACTCGGCAACAAGGATTTGTTATGTAGCAGCTTCACCGGAAATAAATGGATTGAGCAGGGCTAATCCGTCAACCCAATCGAAGTCCTTTATATTTCGCGTTACCGGAGTTAGATTATGGGCTAAAGCCGTTCCTGCGATAAGCGCGTCACCGAGCGTCATCCTTCTCGATTGCCGAAGCTTTACGGCTTGCGCCAATACATCGTCGGAAATCGCTAGCATTGAGGCGACAGCGAAGAACTCCTCAAAATGTTGCCGCTCCCGTTCACTCAATTTATGGTAGCCAAGAACTTCAACGTAACTAACGGCTGATACGGCAGGAGAATGTTCGGCAATAAGTCTACGCAACTCGGCATATTCAAGTTTAGCCGCGTAGATGATGATATTGCTATCAATCAACATCACACATCTCTATCAGGCAACGAGCGGTCTTGACGCTGCTCACGCTGCCACGTTGATGGATCGGAAATCTCGGAGAGAGCATCAATAGCGGCAAGCTTTTCGAGAGCTTCGGCCATCCCTTTCCACGCGCAATCGTTGCCGAAGGAATGGCAGCCTCTTTTAGAATAGTAACCTGAACCTCGACGGCCTTTTCGCTCTCAAGACACTCAGGAGCATCGCCGTTCCATTCCAAGTTATTTCCCCAAAGAATAGCTCTATACGTCCGAAGCATTTTTCACCTTCCTATCTAAAACTGGCTTACTGCTTGCATAAGTGTGTCACCTTAGACAATGCTTATACTTCCGTTCAGCGAAGCCACATAATGCTGGAACGTAACAGCACGCATAAAGAATACAAGCAAACCGAAGCAAAAGTTGGCGAAAGGCACACTATCGGCGGGTCGGCTCGGATGACTTGTTAGATGCGATATTGATAAAAGCAAAACTCTTACTCCATAGCTCGAATATCACATTCTCTCAAAAGTTAACTTACCTTTAATCGTTTGGCTCATTAGTAGTTAGCATCAAAAATAACGATATAATAATTACAATTGCTGTGTATATGAGCCTCAAGATTCTTTGTTGGCTCACTTCTTGTTGAGAGCCTAACATCTTATAAAGATTGAAACCTATAATTGAGAGCAATGCGATTCCGGCAGATATACGAATTACTAGCGAACTTAGCTTTTGTTCTTTTACTACGGGCAAAGGTTTTGAAGGCGGCGGAGTGAAAGGGATAGTTCGTCGAGTCAATTCTTTCGTTGCTAAATCAATAGCCGTTTGCCGGTACTCAGAATGATTGTTGACTATCTTAAGAAGGTCATCATCATTTATTTGTGAGATTCGATGTTTAAGTTCAGCGATTTCAGTATCCATATACTGCCTCCGAAACTACGAAGCATCTAATACTTATTCTGCGTCTTCTCTCGTTTGTGCGTCTTCTTCTAACGTCGTGCCGGTGAGTGGCGTGGCGTCGTTGCCGAAGAAGGCGTTGTAGAGTTCCTGCGCGCGGTCGTAGTCGCGTTCGTCAACGAGGACGACGGCTCCGAGCGAAGTGGACGAGAGAAGCGGCGAGAAGGCGTCGGAGCTGCCGGATTGCACGACGGAGCGTATGTTGTTCTGCGTGAAAATGTCGTTGACCATTTCGGCTTCGGCGGGCGAACCGACATCGCGCAGCGGCACAAAACGCGCCTCGCTTTTGTCGTGCGCCGAATTCTCTGCGGTCAAGCGCTCGACAAGCTGCGCGCCGTCATCGGGACATTCTCTGATGCCCGGCTCATACTCTGATTCGCAAACAGGACAGAACATATTTTCTCCAGAAATGATAAGAAATTGGAATGGTTAAGACGTGGGTTAGTTTAGCGTGAGCATCGCACGCAGCGCAACGAAACGAACGCGCGTGAATCCGTTGAAGAAATCATCGCGCGTTCGTTTCATACCATTTTGTTTTTGACTTATGTGGCGCTCGCATTCGCCGCGCGGTCAAACGGAATCTCGTCGAAGTGCGTCATTTGTTTGAAGCGGCGGAAACGTTCGTTAATCTCTTCGTGCGTGAGGCGGCGCACGCGCTCCGTGCCGAACTCTTCGACGTTGAAGGAAGCCATCACGGAGCCGAAGATCATCGCGCGCCGCATCGCCGCTTCGTCCGATTTTTCTTGACTCGCGAGATAGCCCATGAAGCCGCCCGCGAAGGTGTCGCCCGCACCCGTCGGATCGAACACGGATTCGAGCGGGTAAGCGGGAATCGCAAAATATGAATCGTGTGTAAAGAGCGCCGCGCCGTATTCACCGCGCTTGACGACTAAAGCCTTCGGCCCCCATTGAAGAATTTTGCGCGCAGCTTTGATTAAATTCGGCTCGTCGGTCAAATGGCGCGCTTCGGCGTCGTTGATGATAACGACGTTCACCACCTTGATTGTTTCGATGAGAGATTCGCGCGCGCTCTCGATCCAGAAATTCATCGTGTCAAGCCCGACGAGTTCCGCGCCTCTCACTTGCTCGCGCACTTCGCGCTGTAGATCGGGTTGAATGTTAGCTAAAAAAACGAGGCGCGAGTTTTTAGCGGCATCAGACAACTTTGGCTTGAAATCTGCGAAGACATTCAACTGCGTGTCGAGCGTGTGCGCCGTATTGAGATCGTAATCGTAGCGCCCGCGCCAGAAGAAAGTCCGCCCGCCCGCAATACGCTGAAGGTCGGTTGTATCTATGTTGCGTTCGGTGAAAACCCGATCTTCTTCGCGCCCGAAATCATCGCCGACGACGCCGACAACGCGCACGTCCGTGTAAAAACTTGCTGATAAGGCAAAGTGCGTCGCCGCGCCGCCAAGCATTTTGTCGCGCTTGCCGAACGGCGTTTCCACCGCATCGAAGGCCACCGATCCAACTACAAGCAAGGACATGTTTTCAGTTGCTCCTGTAAATGTACTAAATTATTGCTACTGTTTCTTCGTCGCTTTTTCGCCGCCGAGCGTGCGCAAATCACTCTGTGCCTGTTCGCGGAAAGAACTCTCTGGAAATTCTTTGATGAGACGCGAGAGATATTCGCGCGCGTCTTTGCGTAGATTGACGGGCGAAGTTTTGGCCGTTTGCTTGCCTTTATTATCAGCCAGCCGCAGACTGCTTTCGCCCGCGATGTAAAGCACTTCGTCAATGCGCGAAAAGCCGGGATTACCGGCGATGATCTCTTCGCAACGCGCGATGGCGGCGAGATATGCTTTTCTTGTTTTGAAGTAATGGCGCGCGACTTCAAGATTATGGTACGAATCCTTTTCGAGTTCCGGGTCACGCACCGTCGAAGCATCCGGCCCTTGTTTGATCGCGCCTTGCCCGAAGGCAGCAGGCATAGGAAGCGTCCAGCAGAGCGCCAGCAAACTAATTATTAAAACAAGCCTTTTCATTTTCTTACTCCTAAATTTCTTTGACGTGACGAATTCTCTGTAAGGTTACGGCGGATAATTTCACCTTCACGCAACATATTTATTGATGATCGCATCCAGCCGTTTCGTTGTCGCCGCAGGCCACAAATTCGGTTGTGTTAGAAACGCATGTTTGAGCGCCGAGCCGCATTTGCATTCGCGCGTCGTCTCATCGCTTAACTGTTTGACGGCTTCGCGTATGATCTGCTGCGCGTTGCGCACGTTCTTATTGAGATATTCAATCACCGTTTCCACCGAAACCGCGTCGTGCGCTTCGTGCCAGCAATCGTAATCCGTGACGAGCGCCAGCGTCGCGTAACACATCTCCGCTTCGCGCGCGAGTTTTGCTTCCTGCAAATTCGTCATGCCGATCACATCCATGCCCCACTGCCTGTAAACAGTCGATTCGGCCTTCGTCGAAAACGCAGGGCCTTCCATGCACAAATAAGTTCCGCCGCGATGTGCTTTCACATCAGTTGTACCGCAAGCTTTTTCCAGCACATCGCCAAGGCTCTCGCAGACGGGATGCGCGAACGTGACGTGAGCGACGATGCCATCGCCGAAGAAAGTTGATTCATGTGCGCGCGCGCGCGTACGGTCAAAGAATTGATCCGGGATGACTATGTCGAGCGGGGCATATTGTTCCTGCAATGAGCCGACAGCCGACGCCGATAAAATACGTTCGACGCCGAGCAATTTCATCGCGTAAATATTCGCGCGAAACGGCAATTCCGAAGGCGTCAAACGATGCCCGCGCCCGTGACGCGGCAGAAAAGCGACGCGCACGCCGTCCAATGTTCCAACGATAAAAGCATCCGAAGGATCGCCGAAAGGCGTTTCAACACACACTTCTTCAACGTCCTTCAACTCCGGCATTTGATACAAACCGCTGCCGCCGATAATACCAATCTGCGCTGTCGTCATTTTTAGATTTCTCTCCAATTAAAATAACCCGCTTCAGTAATTCACTCGCTGGGAACGAGTTCGTTTTGTGCTTCCTTGTAACCGACGGCGCGCAGTTTGCCGTTTTCTTCAACAACGCGGCAGAGCGGCGTGTCTGGATCGTGATAGAAATAGCAGAGCCAATTTTCGCGCGCCGCCTGCGGCAGAAGACGCTTTTTGCCTTCGAGCGTTTCGACGGGATAAAGATCGTAGCCCATGATCCACGCGAACGGAACATGCGCGCGCATCGGCACAAGATCAGCGAAGCTGTAAAGCGTGAGGCCAGCACGCTCCATACGCAAACACTGCATCGAATGATTGTGCCCTGTGACGGTTTCCATATTCACACCCGGCGCAATCTCATAGTCTGCATCCTTCAATTCAAGCTGTCCGCTTTCCTTCAAAGGCCGCCAATTCTCCGGCATGTAACTCGCGCGGTCACGTTCGAGCGGCGCTTCCGCATGTTCATACTCGGCGCGCGAAATAAGGTAACGCGCATTCGGGAAAGTCGGCACAGCAGCGTCGCCAGCATCGTCCAGCCGCGTGTTCCCGCCCGCGTGGTCGAAATGAAGATGCGTATTGACCACGATAGTAATGTCTTCCGCGCCGACGCCCGTGATAGCGCGTAATGAATCGGGCAGAGACCGTTCGCGTTTGATGCCATAGATGTCCGCGAGCTTCGGCGGCCATTTTTCGCCGATGCCTGTTTCGATCAAAATGCGCTCGGTGTTTGTTTCGATGAACAAACAATTCATGTTCATGCGTATGCGATTTTTGTCGTCGGGCGGGCAGATTTTCGACCAGAGTGGAAACGGCACGACGCCGAACATCGCGCCGCCGTCGAGTCGAAACTCCGTGTCAGGCACAATCTCTACGCGATAATCTCCGAACTGCATAAACTTTGCAGACTAACATTCAAGCCGACGGCTAAGGCTTTTTAGACGGTGATGCGGGTTTCGGATTGTCCATCGGCGGTGCGGCATCCGTGTTTGCGGGCGGTGCCATTGCTCCGGGCGGCATACCGCCTTGAAGCGGCGAAGTGGCCGGAACGTTGACTTGAAAATTATCCGCGACGGTGACGTGCGAGCGGGCGAGGATTTCATCAAGAAGCTTTTTCGCTTTTTCCTCTTCGACGGCAGCGCGCGCTTTCTCACGCGGCGACTGCGGCGGTGCCATCGGATTAGCGGCCTGCCCGTCTCCGCCCGCCGGAATCAAAATATGTCTCGCGCGCACCTGCTCTTCAGGTTTGCCTTCGGCGTTATTCTGCGTGCGACGATCTTCGACTTTGATAATGTGGAAACCGAAAGTCGTTTCGACGATATTACTAATCTCTCCGGGCTTAAGAGCGAAGGCTGCCTCTTCAAATTCCTTCATCATGCGCCCGCGCCCGAAGTAGCCGAGGTCGCCGCCGGTGTCTTTGCTGCCCGGATCGGTGGAGAATTCTTTGGCGAGTGCTGAGAAATCTTCGCCCGCGCGCGCGCGTTTCAAGACTTCTTCGGCTTTAGCGCGTGCCTGCTTGGAATCGAACTCAGGATGTTTCCCAATATAGTCGTCAACTTCCTTATCCGTCGCTTTTGTTTTTGATTCGAGTTGATCTTTGAAATATTTGCTGGCGAGAGCGCGCGATTGTTGCAGCATAATTTGTATCTGCGTTTTACGATCTTTGTCGAGACCGGCGGCGATGCCTTTGCGTTCGATAATCTGAAGGCGCGCCCAATCCTTTTTCAGTTCCTCGCGTTGCGCGGGTTCGAGTTGCTGCGGCACTTGCGGGTTGGCTGTCTGCACCTTTTTCAAAAAGTCGTCGAACTTCGCATCCTGTCCAGACTCCTTGAGAAAGGCATCGACTTCAGCGGGCGCAACGAGCTGATCGATGGAAGTGGCTTTGCCTGCCTTTTGTTGCTGCTGCGCATAACTTTGCGCGATGACCTGCGAACGCATCAATTCGAGTTGGCTTTTGATGTCTGGCTTTTCTGCGACGCCCGCAGCCTTTGCTTCTTCGGCGACGGCGAGCAGTTCGCGTATGTTTTTGGCGAACTCTTTGCGCGCTTCATCGCTCGAAGCAAGCTGTGCGCTCAAGCGCGGCTGATCCGAAGCAATCAACTTCATATCCTCGGCGGTTAAGTTCGCCGACTCGACATGTCTGATCTGTGTTTGCCAACCGATTAATCCGAGCGCAAATAAAACAGCGGCACCGATAGCGATTCCGGCTCTGGTAGTTGAATTCAAAATGTATTATGTCCTTTCAAGTTTAATACGCAGTTTAAGTTTAATGCGCAGCACTTTCCGATGTGTGCTCGACAAGTTCAAGCAGCACGCCGCCCGCCGACGAAGGATGAACAAAGGCGATGAGACAATTTCCCGCGCCGATGCGCGGCGTTTCGTCAATCAAACGCGCGCCGCTCTGCTTCAATTTTTCGAGCGCGGCGCGAATATCATCGACCCGCACGGCGATGTGATGAATCCCTGCGCCGCGCTTTTCCAAGAACTTCGCAATCGGCGAATCATCCCGCGTCGGCTCTAACAATTCGACGCGCGTTTCGCCGATAGGCAACATCGCCACGCGCACGCCCTGTTCGCTCACTTCTTCTATATCGGCGACTTCGAGTCCGAGCGCATCACGCCAAAAGCCGAGCGCTTCGTCCAACTCTCTGGTCGCAATCCCGATATGTTCAAGTTTCATAAAGCAGTATTCATAAAGCAGTATTCATAAAGCAGTATTCAGAAGACAGAAGTCAGGAGACAGAATAAAAGCAAGAGTGGTGGGCATTATCAGCATGAAGGTAATCATCGCGGCTTCTGTTCTTGTCTTCATTCTGACTTCTGACTTCTGACTCCTGACTCCTGTTTTCCGACTTCTAATTCCATTATTTCTTCGACAACCGAATAAGGATCGCGGCGTTTAGCGGCGACTTCGGCGGCGAGTGCGTCAAGTTTTTCAGATGCAGAATTCGTGCTTAAAGTTCGCGCCAGAAGTTTTTCGCGCAAGAGTTCCAGTATGCGCCAGCGCGCGATTTGTTGCCGTCGCTCAAGGCCGTGCGTGCCGTCCTTTTGTTGAAACACGCGATAGCTTTCAATCGCGTCGGCGAGTTCTTCGATGCCCTTGTTGTTTGTCGCAATGGTTTTGACTATCGGCGATTGCCAGAAATCCGGGCGCATCGCCAGCGAGAGCAATGCTTCTAATTCCTTTTCGGTGCGCAGCACGCCGTCACGATCCGCTTTGTTGATAACGAACACATCGCCGATTTCCATGATGCCAGCCTTGATCGCCTGTATGTCATCGCCCATGCCCGGCACAAGCACAACGACGGAGACATCCGCTGTCTTAACAATCTCAACTTCGTCCTGACCGACGCCGACGGTTTCAACAATGATCTTATCGTACCCGGCGGCATCGAGAATCGCCACCGCATCGACGGTTGCGCGCGCCAGACCGCCCAAGTTACCGCGCGTCGCCATCGAACGAATAAAGACGCCCGGATCAAGACCGAGCGTCTGCATTCTGATTCTGTCGCCTAAGATCGCGCCGCCAGAAAAAGGACTCGACGGATCAACCGCGACGATGCCGACGCGTTCATCTCGCTGACGGTAAAGCAAAGCGAGCTTATCAACGAGCGAAGATTTTCCCGCACCCGGACTGCCCGTAATGCCAATCACAAGGCCGCGTCCCGTGCGCGGAAACACTTCCTTCATCAAACGCGCGGCGTCTTCCGTGCCGTCTTCGACTTTCGAGATAGCACGCGCCACAGCCCGCGCGTTGCCCGCACAGATACGTTCAATATCTGTTGAATTTATGGCACTCATAAGATTGTCGGCGCGTAAACGCTATTTGCCGGTATTCCTTGCTCAATCGCTAGAACCTCAACGCGGGCGCACTTAAAGTCAAGTTCGGCAGTGCTATGAGTCTGCGCTTCAATGCGAAAATTTATGTTTTCCAATTGATCTTTTCTTACATCGCTAACGTAGAATCCGCTTATGGAATTTTGTATACCGAACCCGTATTTCAATTCAAAATCAACTACATCCATAAAGTAGAAAGTAATGACCGCATGATTGATAGTTTTATAATAGCCGCCGTCCGTAATTTCACTCGTTATATTAAAAGCATGTATCTTAAGCGTTATAGTCGGCCCGATGAGTCCATTCCCTTTGTTTCTGTCAAGGAGCATTGAAACTATTTCAGCATCATGGAACGAAGGCCACGAACCGAACTGTTTCAAGATTTGCTCATAGCCTTTAACCTTCAGGTAATCACTCATAGACAATGGTCACTCATGCTTTGAGCAATTGACGTGCGACGACCATCAGTTGCTCAAAGAACAGAAACGCCGCCGGAGCGTCACGCGCGTTTTTCTTCGAGCGCGGCGACGCGATCCTGCAAGTCGCCTATGTCTGCCTTCGTCGTCAACAAAAAGCCTTCGATGCGGTCAAGCCGCCGCCCGAATTGCCGTTGCTCGCGTTCGATGTGGAGAAGGCGCGTATTCGTTTCATCAAGGCGGGCGCTCAATTCGTTGATGCGATTATTCATTTCAGTTCGCATCTCGCCAACTTCGCGGCTGATGGCTGAAAGATAATTCAAGATTTCGGTTGTTCGGTCAGAACTCATAATATAAAACCCTCATCTTCCATCCCTTCAGCGTTCTTCGTTACAGTGTGTTTTATGCTTTAAGCAACTGCCGCGCAATGACCATGCGCTGAATTTCTGAAGTGCCTTCGCCGATAGTGCAGAGCTTCGAGTCGCGCCAGTATTTTTCGGGCGGATAATCCTTCGTGTAGCCGTAGCCACCGTGAATCTGGATCGCTTCTTCGCAGACGCGCACGCTCATTTCCGACGCGTAGAGCTTTGCCATCGCGGATTCCTTCGTCACTTTCTTGCCTTGATCTTTGAGGTACGCAGCGCGGTACATCAACAAGCGGGCGGCTTCGATTTGCGTCGCCATATCCGCCAACTTAAACTGAATCGCCTGAAACTCCGCAATGGGCTTGCCGAATTGCTCGCGCTGTTTCGCATAGCTGATCGCGGATTCGTATGCGCCCTGCGCGATGCCGACTGCAAGCGCCGCAATCGAGATGCGCCCGCCGTCCAGAATCTGCATCGCCTGAATAAATCCTTCGCCCTCATTGCCCAAACGATTTTCGTCCGGCACATAGCAATCTTCAAACACGACGCTCGCCGTCTCTGACGCGCGCAGTCCAAGCTTGTTTTCTTTCTTCGCGGGCGAAAAACCCTTCATGCCCTTCTCGAAAATAAACGCGGTAATTCCTTTGTTGCCCTTCGAGCGATCCGTCGAAGCAACGGCAACGCACGTATCGCCGTGAATCGCGTGCGTGATGAAGTTCTTTGAGCCGTTGACGATCCAGCCGCCGTTTTGCCGCACGGCAGTCGTGCGCGTGCCCGAAGCATCGGAACCGGCGTTTGCTTCCGTCAATCCCCACGCGCCGAGATGTTCGCCATTTGCCAGTGGCACAAGAAATTTGCGCTTCTGATCTTCTGTGCCGAACATATAAATATGATTCGAGCAAAGCGAATTGTGCGCCGCAATCGAAATGCCGACGGAGCCATCTACGCGCGAGAGTTCTTCGATAATCGTCGCGTATTCGATGTAGCCCATGCCCGCGCCGCCATACTCTTCCGGGAAAATGACGCCCATAAGCCCGAGTTCGGCAAGCTTCGGGACAAGCTCAACGGGAAAGTGCTGCGTTTCGTCCCATTCGTGAACATGCGGCGCAATCTCCGCTACGGCAAACTCGCGCACGCTCATCTTAATCTGCTCTTGATCTTCGCTTAATTCAAATTGCATAACAACTCCAAAGCAGGAGACAGGAGTCAGAATGAAGAATTGATGCGATCAAATTCACGCTGAAGCTATTCGCGCTTCGTGCTTTCATTCTGTCTCCTGACTTCTGACTCCTGACTTCTCTCTTCATCATCTTCCATTGTACCGTAAACTTATTTTGCGCCAGAACCGGCGCGGCGCGGTTTCGGTTTCGCGTGCGGCTTCGTTTTTTGATGCGGGCGAAAAAATCTGGCGACCTCTGCATCTGTGAGAAAGCGCCATTGTTTCGGCGCGATGTGATCGTCCGTCAAATGCCCTATGCGAACGCGGCGCAGTTTCACAACCGAATGACCGATGGCATCGAACATGCGCCTGATCTGCTGATTGCGTCCCTCGTGCAGAATAACCTCGAACCACGCGTTCGATTCAGTTTCGTCAATCCGCTTGATTTCCGCCGTCGCCGTCCGCACGCCGTCGTCGAGCGCGATGCCGCGACGCAAGCGTTCAATCGCATCTTCCGGCGGCAAGCCTTTGACTTTCACTTCGTAAACTTTTGCGACGTTGTTGCGCGCCGCCGTGATGAAGTTCGTCAGGTCGCCGTCGTTCGTCATGATAAGCAAGCCTTCGGTGTTGAAATCGAGGCGGCCAATCGGATGCAGGCGTCCGAGCGTGGACGGCACAAGCTCTTTGACGAGCGGGCGATTATCGGGGTCGGCGAGGCTCGTCAAATAACCGCGCGGCTTGTTGAGCAGCACGTAAATTTTCGCGCGCGTTTCAAGCAGCGGATTAATAAGCCGCCCGCGCACTTTAATGTGATCGCGCGCGGGATCGGCCTTTGTGCCGAGCGTCGTGACGACTTCGCCGTTGACGGTCACTTCGCCCGCCGTAATCATTTCTTCGGCATGACGACGCGACGCGAGTCCGGCAGTCGCAATCAATTTCTGTAAACGTTCTTCCATAACGGCTGACGTCGAGTGATGCTCCCTTATAGTGAGACGCTCTAATATCTTGAGTAATAATATTCAAGTATGACGTACATCGAGACGGAAACGCCGTTTTTTAATGCGGGAGTAAACTTTATCTTTCGAGCCGCTTTGATAGCACTATCGTCGAACCCGCACGATGTTCCCTTAATCAATTTTATGTTTGTTACTTTCCCGGATTTATCCAGAATCACACCAAGTCGAACTGTTCCTGAATCTGGACAATCGCTGCTTGTCATAGAAGGTTCAGGTTTCTTTTTAAGAACTGCCTTTGTGTCCACCTCAGACGGTTTATAAACTTTGTCATTACCATCTGTTTTCACAGATTGATCTTGCGGCACAGATGCCGTCGGTGAGTTCGTGTTCTGAGCAAAGTTATTATCGAAGCAACATACAAGCACAACAGCAAACAACATAACGCACGCGCCGTATTTCATAACATCCTCCTGCTAAACAAAGTTCACGGTAACGAGCAAAATTCATTCACCTTTATGCGTTGCCGCCCGCCAAGTCTTCAAAGTCTTCGATGCTCGGCAACTCCGTTAAATCCTTCAAGCCGAATTGCAGCAGAAAATCCTTTGATGTGCCGTACATCATCGGGCGTCCGATGGTTTCCTTGCGCCCCTTTACTACGATGAGGCGTTTGTCCAAAAGCGTCTTGATTGCCGAAGGAGATTGCACGCCGCGTATGTCCAGAATCTCCGGCACGGTGATCGGTTGCTTGTAAGCGATGACGGCGAGCGTTTCGAGTGAAGCGAGCGATAGTTTAGCGCTCGGCCTTGTTTTAAGAAACGCGCGAACGTGTTCGTGGTGTTCGGCACGCGTGGCAAATTGCCAGCCGCCAGCGACTTCACGCAAATATAATCCACCGTTGCGCTCGTTGAATTCCTGCGCTAATGCTTCAACTGCTGTTTCAATCCAGCCGCGATCTTCCTTTAATACGTCGGCGAGCGCCTTTGTGGTCAAGGGTTCTTCGGCGACGAAGATGAGCGCTTCGATAATCGCCATCATCTCTGCCATTCCGCGCACGCTGTGCGGAGCGTTTTCATCTTCCGCATTCACGGAAGCGCCCGCTGCCTCGCCACTCCATTGAATCGTAGATTGTCGCTGTTGCTGCGCGTCTTCCTCATCGGCGTCGTGTATGACGACTTCCGCCGAAGACTCATCGGCGGCGCTCTCTTCTTCGCCCATATTAAGCTGCTTGATGTGGTCAGCATCAATCGCTTGATTCTCCGCAGCTTCAATCAGTCCTTCTTCTTTGTGATCCGTAATTTCCATATTCGCTTTGGCAGATTCTTTAGTTCGACACGCGTGCGATAATGTCGCCGAAGGTTTCGAGTTGGATCAAATGTATTTCCGTGTTGCGGACGAGTTCGAGCACCGAAAGAAACGCGAGCACGAGTTCGCGGCGCGACGCGGCACGCTCGAAAAACGCGTGGAGATTCAATTCGCCCGCCGGCATTACCATGTTGCGAAGGCGCGTCAGCATGTCCGCCATCGTCAAGTCGTCGCGCGCTATCTCCAACAACACTTCTTCTTTGTGGCGCGCGAGAATCTTCTGGAAGACTTTGAAGAGATCGAAGACGCCTGCCGAGATTTCCGGGTTCTGCGTGTCTGTTTCAAGTTCGCCGCGCGTGAAAACAGCTTGCTCGACTGTCGCGCGTGACCACAGCATTTCGGCGGCGGCCTTGTACTTTTGGTGTTCGAGAAGTTGATCGACAAGTTCGCGGCGTGGATCGAGCGCGTCCGCATCATCCGCGTTCGTAGCGTTCGGGTCTGGCGGCAGAAGCTCGCGCGATTTGATTTCGATGAGCGTCGCGGCCATCACCAGAAAATCGCCCGCCACAGAAATATCCATTTCCTGCATCAAACGCAGGTAACGCAAATATTCGCCCGTGATGCGCGCCACAGGAATGTCGTAGATGCTGACCTTTTCCTGACGAATAAGATAAAGCAGCAGATCGAGCGGCCCTGCGAATTCGCCGAGCACAAGCTTGACTGCTTCACCGTCATTGTCAGAACTTATTTCCGGCTGCGCGCCCGCGACGCTGATCGGCGCATTCGGAATCTGGATTGGTGAAGCCGCGTCAACTGTTTCGCTCATCGTTTCTCCAATCAAGCGATCATCTCAAACATTCATTGCGCGCGTGCCTGTGATGCCCATGCGCGCCATCACGTCCGCGAGTGTTTTTTGCGCAATTTCGCGCGCGCGCGCAGCACCCGCCGCAAGCGTTTCATTCAATTCATCATCGCCGATATTGCGCACCTTTTCCTGCAATGGTTTGAGAAATTCAATCGTCACGTCGGCGAGTTCACTTTTTAATTGCGCGTAGCCTTTGCCCGCGAAATGTTCTTCAATTTCTTCCGGCTGTTTGTTCGTCAGCAATTGATAAATAATTAAAAGATTCGTCACCGCCGGGCGTGCTGGATCAAAGGTGATCGCCGTGCCGGAATCCGTGACGGCGCGTTTGAACTTGCGCGCGATTGCGTCCGCGTCGTCGAGCATAAAAATGCTTCCCTGCGGATTCTCGTCCGACTTGGACATCTTTTTCAAAGGATCATCGAGCGCCATAATGCGCGCGCCGACTTTCGGGATAAACGGTTCAGGCACGCGGAACGTCTCGCCGTAGTCGCGGTTGAAACGTATCGCCGCGTCGCGTGTTAATTCGAGATGCTGTTTCTGATCTTCGCCGACGGGAACGAGGTCTGTTTGATAAAGCAGAATATCGGAAGCCATCAGCACGGGGTAATCAAAGAGTCCGACGCTCGTGTTCTCCCGCTGCGCGCGTCCCTTGTCTTTGAACTGCGTCATGCGATCGAGTTCTGACATGCGTATCACGCAGTTCAGAATCCATGCGAGTTCGGCGTGCTCGGAAACATCCGACTGCACAAAGATGCGCGAAACTTTCGGATCGATTCCGGCGGCGAGATAAAGGCGCGCGACTTCCCTTGTTTTGGCAGCAAGTTGCGCAGGGTCTTGCCGGATCGTGATCGCGTGCAAATTGACGACACAGAAAAAGCTTTCGTACTCGCGCTGCAATTCGACCCAATTACGCAATGCGCCGAGGTAAGTTCCCAGATGCACATTACCTGTCGGCTGCACGCCGCTGAAAATTCTTTTCATCTTTTCAAGAAGCGCCGATAAAGACGGCATCCCATGCGAGCGGCATCACGATGCGAAAAATCACACCGAAGACGCCTGTAAACGCTGCAATGAATAAAAGCATAAATCCGAATCGCTCGATTGACTCAAAAGCCGACTCGAAACTCGGGGGCAACAGGCTGCCCAAGATTTTGCTTCCGTCAAGCGGCGGGATCGGCAGTAGATTAAAAACTGCGAGCACCACATTGAGCGTAAAGAAGACTTGCAGCAACTCCATCGCACCGGTGGCAACCCCGGAATGTGTGGTCGCAGATACGAGGTTCACTCTGTCATCAATTATTCCGCCTGAATAGAGCGCGCGAATAGTAATGCCTGCGATTACAGCGAAGCTTGCATTGACGATGACGCCCGCCCCAGACACCCAGATATTTGCTACGCGCCGATTAGCCCAGCGCGAAGGATTGACGGGCGTCGGGCGCGCCCAACCGATCAGCGGCGCACCTGTAAAAAAAGCGAACGCAGGAAAAAGCAATGTGCCGATTGGATCAACATGCGATGCAGGATTAAGCGTGATGCGTCCCTGAAGCCGTGCCGTATCGTCGCCGAACCTGTTCGACATCCACGCGTGCGCCGCTTCGTGCGCCGACAGCGAAAAGACCAGCGCCACCATATACAACACAAATTGCCCGATGTCGAAATTTCTCATTCAAATACTCGCCCTTGGAATCAAACGAAGCCTTGCCGAAGTTGTATCTTTCACCCTAACACGCGCTTGAAAAAAGAGTCAAAAAACAGGCCGCAGACTTTTGTGATGGCAAATGAATATAGCAATGAAAGCAGCCTTGCTTGCCGCTTGGGATTCCTCGCCTCTATCTCAACAATGTCCCGTTAATGCCGAGCGGCAAACTGTAAACGGCTTCGGTCGTCGCTACCACCATGTCACCCGCGTCGCTAAAAGCGAGGCCGACGACGTTCATTCCCGCGACAGCCATTTCCGCTTCGCCTCCATCCGGCGAGATACGCACGATGCCGCGCCGCCCGCGCAGCGATGCCGCGACGTATAGATTGCCGTTCACGTCGAACGCCAATCCTTGCGGGCGTCCGAGTCCTTTATAAAACACGCTCGCTCTACCGTTTTCGTCAATGCGCGTCACAGAGTCAAAGCTCGAGACGGTCGGCCCCGTCACATACAACGCATCGTCCCGCCCGAAGGCCAAGTGATAAGCCGACACAGAAGGTTCGAGTTGCGCCCAAGCCTCTTCTTCGCCGATGCCGTTGATGCGATAGATCGTGCCCGTGCGGTCACCGACATACATGCGCCCGCTGCTATCGAACGCCAGCCCCGTCGCCACTCCCACGTTCTTCGCAAACGGAGTCGCTTCCTTGAAACTGCTGATGAGATAAACGACTCCGTCCAGACGGCTCGTGACATACATCTGTCCCGTCTTATCGAATGCGATGCCCGTCGGGTTCGTAATGTCGCCGGAAAACTCCTCTATCTCGCCGCTCGTGTCAATGCGAAAAATCGAGACGGGAAGCTGCTGTCCGCGCGAGCCGGAACGCGTCACGTAAAGCGCTCCATCGTCAGGATCAAACGCAGGATTAGTGACCGGATGCAAATCTTCTGCGAGTTTTGCGCCGACAACAAACCGCGCCGGAGCCGTGCGCCCGCTCTCGCTTTCCAACGCGATTTCCAATTCGCCGCTTTCGTTCGTTTCCGGCACAATCGCCAGCACGCGCCGCGCCGATGCGCCGACGAGACGCCCGCGTTCTCCGTCAAACGCCGACTGCCCGAACCACGCGCCGCAGGTTCTGAACGGATGCGCGTTGAAGCCTGTGCATTCGACGACGACTTCTCCGCCTTCTATCCCCGCCGCCGGATCAAGCCGCACAATCCGTCCCGCTTCGTTCATCAACGCTCTTTCTCCATCACGATTCATTCATCAATTTAATTCCACACATGATACGACGCGGGCGCAGAGCATGTCTAATACGCGTCTAACGGATAACACTTGCGTGCGGCGCTTAACCCGCGCGGTGACGGCTTCGCAAATGCTTGCTTTGGGTGCTTGCGCCGGAGTTCCCTGTGGTATAATTCTTCACTGTCGGGACAGTTCAGGCGCTTCCGATGAATAGCTGTTCATGAGTTATTCAATGCGCCGCTGCCTGACTAATTTATCTGCAATGCTCAAGCAAATAGGCAAAGCGATTTTGCCGGAAAGCATCAAAGCATTTAGCACAGCGTCCGCCGCCAACCGCTCGCTTCACTCTTCCTGTAACTTCAACACGATTTCAAGACAGACGCATTTTTGCGCGCGAATTTCCCGTTTGCGCTCGGCACGTTGGCGTTTTTGATTGTGCGAAAGCGCGAGCGAAAATTTGAATGGCAACGAATGACAACGGAGAGGATTAAAGCTTATCAGTAACATACATGGTAATACGCAAGGGTTAAAGCCGAACCAATTGCGCCGCATCGAAAAGCTGTACTCGCGCCGCATTGCGCCGCATGAAATCGTGACGCCGGAATTCGCCAGACAATTAACGGAGCTTTCATTCGAGACGCGCAGGCAGATCGGCGCTTTGATTGACCGCAAAGGCTATGTCGAATACATCGTTGTCGGCGACGCGCGACGAATCGAATTGCCGGACTTGAAACGCACGCGCGTCGCGGTTGATCGCTTTCGCGGACTGCGCTGCGTTCACACGCATTTGCGCGGCGAAGAATTAACGCAGGATGATTTAACAGACCTCGCGCTGCTTCGTTTAGATTTAATGGTTGCGCTCGACGTTGATAATCGCACGGGACTGCCCGGCGTCGTCCGCGCCGCGCATCTGCTGCCGACAACCGCCGCCGAATTGGATGCTGACGTGACCGCCGCGCCCTACGCTTTTCTCGAACCAAAAATTCCATCGCAACTCGACGTAGATTTTCTCGCGCTCATCAATTCTCTCGAAGAAGAGATGGCGCGCAATCGCCATGCGGCGCGGCGTGCGGACGTTCGCGAGCGCACAATCCTCGTCGGCGTCGCGACAGGTTCGATGGCGGACGCGGAAGAATCTATGGCAGAGTTGCGCGAGTTGGCGACATCGGCGGGCGTCGTCGTGCAGGACGAAATCATTCAGCGGCGCACGCAGATTGACCCGCGCACCGTCATGGGACGCGGCAAGTTGGACGAGCTGCTTGTGCGCGCGCTGCAACTCGGCGCGGACTTGATCGTCTTCGACCGTGAATTGCAACCCGCGCAAGTGCGCTCCGTGTCCGAAGCAACCGATCTGAAAGTAATTGATCGCGCGCAGTTGATATTGGATATTTTCGCGCAGCGCGCGATTACACGCGAAGGCAAAATTCAAGTCGAACTCGCGCAGTTGAAATATCTTTTGCCGCGCCTGATCGTCGGTCAGGATTCCGCTTTTTCGCGTCTCGCGGGCGGCATCGGCGGGCGCGGCCCAGGTGAAACGAAGCTTGAAACGGATCGCCGCCGCGTGCGCGACCGCATTAATCGCCTTGAGCGCGAAATCGAAAGCTTGCGCCATCGCCGACAGGAACAGCGCAAGGAACGCACGCGCAAACAATTTCCGATCATCTCGATTGTCGGCTACACGAACGCCGGAAAATCCACTTTGCTCAACGCGCTGACGGCGAGCCACGTACACGCAGAGCAACGCATGTTTGCGACGCTCGACCCGACATCGAGGCGATTGCGCTTGCCATACGAGCAGGAAGTAATCATCAATGATACGGTTGGATTCATACGCGATTTGCCGCCCGATCTGCTCGCCGCCTTCCGCGCGACGCTCGAAGAAATCAGCGGCAGCGATTTACTGATTCATCTCGTCGATGCTTCTAATTCGCGTTGGGAGCAGCAGCTCGATTCGGTGGAAAGAATACTGACCGAACTTAATTTCAATCAAATACCGCGCCTCATCGTTCTTAACAAATCCGATCTCGTCGATAAAGACGATCTGAACGCGATGCTGCGTTTTACGTCCGAAGGCGGAGCGCGCGAATGTATTGCTGTTGCTGCGACAAACCCGCAGACGCTACGGCCTATGCTTGAACGCGCGGGCGAGATTCTGGCACGCAATCTGACGGAGCGAGGACGCGTGACGGATTACGTTTCCGATGATGTTTCAGCAGAGCTTGACGATGTATCGGCAGAGCTTGCCGCGCAAAATTAAATGAGCCAACGTCGTCCACGTTCCATTTCTCCGTTCACGCAGGCGCGCGAGACATTCGTGCGCTTTGCGGTGCGCCCATTCGACGTGCTTTCTCTCACTGCGCGTTTCTTTATCGGCTTCGCGTTGCTGACGGTTCTTACAACGCTCGTGCTCGCCAGCCATCACATGCGCGCCCCGGACGAGAAATACAAGGAAGGGGAAGTTGTCCGCCGCACAATCGTTTCGCCCGCCGATATAGATGACATCGGCACGCCCGAAATTGAGCAAAGCAAAGCAAGCACGGCGAGCACAGGTTCTCCCGTTGCCAATGAAGCCGCAAGCAGCGAAACACGCCGGGAAGCGCCGACGATTGTCCCTCCGCTTAACATCTCGCTCAGGCGAAATCAGGTAGTTGCGCGCGAAGGCGACACTGTGACGAAAACAACGCTCGCGCAGATTGCGGCGATTCGCGCTTACGGTCACATCGAGCGGCGCATCAACTATTTTGTCGGCCTTCTCTTCATCGTCACCGCGCTCTTTTGGGCAGCGTGGAAATTCACGGAACACCGCAGCGCAACCGGCAATCTGGCGCTTTCCAAAGAGCGCTCCTTTGCTCTAGTCGGGCTTTCCGTATTCGTCGAGACGGTGCTGATACGCGTCGGCATTACCATCGCCGACAGCATCGGTGAAGGCAGCGCGACGTTAGGCGATCCGACGCTTTTAAGCTTTGCTATTCCCTTCGCCGCCGCCGCGTTGCTCGTCGTGATGCTCGTCGATACGCAGCTTGCGCTTATCACGGGTTTCATCGTCACGCTCTTTGCCGCATTGCTCGCGCACGATGGTGTCATCATCGCCGTCTATGCGATGGTCTCATCGTCCGCCGCAATCTACGGCATCGAGCGTTACTGCGAAAGACAATCCGTGACGCTTGCCGGACTCTTTACAGGCGGCGTCAACGCGCTGATGGCTGTCGCGCTCGTTGCTTATTCCCAACAGCCTTTGACAATCAATACAATCTTGCTCGCGCTCGGCTGCGGCGCGGTGAGCGGGCTTTTGACTTCGATTTTCGCGGCGGGCGGACTGCCGATTAATGAATCTCTTTTCGGCATTCTCACGGACGTAAAACTTTTAGAACTCTCGAACGCCGATCTGCCTGTGTTAGGACAACTCGCGCTTCGCGCGCCCGGCACGAATCAACACTCGCACGCCGTCGGACAACTAGCGGAAGACGCGGCACGCGCCATCGGAGCCAACGCGTTGCTCGTCCGCATCGGCGCGCTTTATCACGACATAGGCAAAGTCGCCGCGCCGGATATGTTCGTTGAAAACCAGCAGCACGGCGAGAATCCGCATGACCGACTGCGTCCGACAAACAGCGCGCGTGTTATCACCAGCCACGTTACCTACGGATTAAAATTAGCGAAACAAATCGGACTGCCGAAAAAGATCGCGGACTTTATTCCACAGCATCACGGCACGCGCACGCTTCATTATTTTTTACGCAAAGCGCAGGCGCAGGCCGCGCCCGGCGAAGAAATCAACGAAGCGGAATTTCGCTATCCGGGGCCGAAGCCGCAGTCCAAGGAAGCAGCGATTATGATGCTCGCCGATTCATGTGAAGCAGCGACGCGCTCGCTTTCCCGGCCTGATCCTGAAAACATACGCACCATCGTCGTCAAGATTGCCGATGCCGTTATCAGCGACGGCCAATTAGAGGAATGCGATCTGACCTTGCGCGAACTAACGACGATCCGCGAAACTCTCATCACAGCGCTTATCGCTATCTATCACGCACGCGTCGATTATCCGGGATTTAATCCGCCGCCGATTCCGACGGGCGCGCTTCCGCCTTTGCCGCAAGCACTACTCGACACGGAAGAACGCGGAGTCATCTACAACACTCCTTCAGAAATCCCGATTGACGAAGGCGGTGAAGTCGAAGATGAAGCGATTGCACACAAAGCTGCCCGGCGCTAGCACGTCCGTGTGCTTTTGTATTGGAGTAAGAAAAACTAAAACCGCTCGCGCAGTTTGTTGTAGGTTGTCGTGAGTTCTTCGGGGAGGACGCGCGCTTCGCCGACGGTGGTCATAAAGTTTGTGTCGCCGAACCAGCGCGGCATGATGTGTAGATGTAAGTGGCCTGCGACGCCTGCTCCGGCTGCTGCGCCCAGATTCATGCCGAGATTGAAACCATGCGGGCGGTAAACATCGCGCAGAATTGATTGGCAGTGTTTGGTCAAGTCCATCAATTCATCGCTTGCTTCTTTGGGCAGATCGGAAAGTTCTGCCTGATGCGCGAAGGGAACGACGAGCAGATGACCGCTGATGTAAGGATAGAGATTGAGGACGACAAAGTTGTGTGCGGCGCGGTGCAGTATAAATTTGCTTTCATCATCGCCCGCATGGTCTTGAAGCAGTGAGCAGAAAACACAGGATTGCGTATCGCTTTCTTTTCCGGTTGAGCCGGACTTGATGTAATCGTACCGCCACGGACTCCACAATCTATCCATCTCGCGTGCTCTCTAGTTTCGTGAAGCTTGTGGTTAAAGAATCGGCGGCGTGTTGTTGCCCGATGGATCGAACCGAAGATCGTCTGTGTCGGCGTGCGCAGATGTTTCGGTGTTTGAAGAAGCGGCGGGAATCTCTTCGTTGATTAATTCTTTGAGTTCTTTGCCGGGCTTGAAATACGGCACGCGCTTGGCGGGAATATCCACGGGATCGCCTGTTTTCGGGTTGCGCCCACGCCGCGCGCCGCGCTCTCTGACGCGAAAACTGCCGAAGCCGCGCAGTTCGATTTTCTCGCCCTGATTCAACGTCTCGATGATGCTCTCGAAAACGAGTTCCACCAATCGCTCGGCATCTTTTTTGGTCAACTCCGCCGCCCGCGCGACGTCTTCTACAAGTTCCGCTTTTGTCATACTGCCGCCACCTCGCTGCATAAGATAAAAGAGACGCGATAATTAAAACTCTGAAAACGAAATTGAAGCGCACTGCTGTTACGATTTCTCGCCAAGGTGAGGGTAAAGTTACAGTAGCAGATAACGCGAATCACCTGCAAGACCGAAACCCACTTGCGATCAACGTGTTACAGATTACCTTCGGGCGCGGAAAAAGGAAACAGCCCGTGTATAACTCCTTCGCTGAGAAGCAGAGTTACGCACGGACTGTTCAATAAACGATCCGGTGTATGAACTAATTAGCGTTCGCGATCTTCGTTTGATCCGCTGCCGCCGAAGAAGTCTGCGAGTTCGCCGAGCGACGCCATGCCGCTGCCGACTTCCGAAGAATAAGCTTTCGTGTCGGCAACGGGTTCGTCGTGTTTCGCAGCGCGCGCCGAAAGGCCGATTCGCTTTCCGTCCGCGTCAATCCTGAGAATACGAAAATCCATTTCCTGACCGAGTTGCACAACGTCTTCGGGTTTCTCCACGCGGTCATCGGCAAGTTCGGAGATATGACACAATCCTTCCAGCCCGTCGTCTAATTCGACGAACACGCCGAAGCCGACGAAGCGTGCGATCTTGCCGCGCACGATGTCACCCGGATGATGCGCCGCGACAAAACGATCCCACGCATTCGGCTCTAGGTCTTTGATCGAAAGCGAGAGACGGCGATTGTCTGCGTCTATGCTGGTGATGATGGCTTCGATGTCCTGACCCTTCTTTAGAATTTCGCCCGGATGTTTGATGCGCTTTGTCCATGAAATATCCGAGACATGAACAAGGCCGTCAACGCCGTCTTCGACTTCGATAAACGCGCCGAAGTCCGTCAGATTACGCACGCGCCCTTGCACGCGCGAGCCGATTTGATAGCGCTCGTGCAAAGTCTGCCAGGGGTTCGACTGTACCTGCTTCATGCCGAGACTAATACGGCGTGCCTTCGGATCGACGCTCAAGACTTCAACATCCGCCACATCGCCCGGATTGACGAGTTTGCTCGGATGCTTGACGCGCTTCGACCAACTCATCTCCGAGACGTGAACGAGACCTTCGACGCCCGGCTCAAGCTCTATGAAAGCGCCGTAGTCGGCGACGCTCGCGACATTGCCGGAGAGACGTTTGCCGATGGGAAAGCGTTCTTCGATGCTGCTCCAAGGATCGGGCAGAAGCTGTTTGTAACCAAGCGAGACGCGCTCGCGCTCGCGATCAAACTTCAGGACTTTAACCTGCACTGTATCGCCGACCTTGAATAATTCGCCGGGATTTTGCAGGCGTCCCCAGGACATATCCGTGACGTGCAAAAGACCGTCAATGCCGCCCAGATCAACGAATGCGCCGTAGTCCGTCAGATTCTTAATCTGGCCTTCAACGATAATGTCTTCTTCGATGTTGTTGAGGGTTTGTCCCTTTTTGCCTTCGTTCTGCTGTTCAAGGATAGCCTTGCGCGAAAGCACGACGTTGGAACGCTTGCGGTTGAGTTTTATGACTAACGCTTCGATTTCCTGATTGCGCAAACTGTCCAGATTGCGTATCGGGCGAATGTCAACCTGTGAGCCGGGCAGAAAAGCTGCGATGCCGTCGATGTCCACGCGCAGGCCGCCTTTAATGCGATCCATCACGCGGCCTGTAACAGGCGTGCCTTCGTTAAAAGCTTTCTCGAGTTCGTCCCAAGCTTTCATGCGCACGGCATCGGCGCGTGAAAGCACGGGAAAGCCTTCGTGCGTTTCCATGCTCTTTATGAGCACATCGACTTCGTCGCCGCGTTTGACGGTCAGTTCGCCGTTTTCCGTAAACTCGGCTGGATTAACGATGCCTTCGGACTTGTAACCGAAATCAATCACCACGCCGCGTTCCGAGACGCCTATGACACGACCCTTGACGACTTCGCCTTCCTGAAAGCCTGCCTGCTCCTGCTCGAATTGATCGAGCATCGCTCCGAAATCCATGTCGCCGCTCGCGCGCGAATCATCTTCGTCATCGTCATCATTCATGCGCGCGCCGGTAGCAGCAGGTGAAGTTGCCGTGGCGGAAGCAGCCGCGCTGTTTTGCGCCTGTGATGAAGCGGTAGCTGGTGAAGCGGCGGTATGCTGTTCGGCAGCAGCCGTGTGTGCGTGCGAAGCGTTGGTATTCGTCGCATCGCCAATTGACTGATCGGTTGTGACCTGGCCGCCGTTCGGCTTGGGTTCTTCGGTGGACATGCAAACTCCTGTGCGATTCTTTATTAATACCGCAGCGCGCTGAAAGAGCTTTTCACACTGCGTCGTCCGGTCTTACGGCTAAAAAGCGCGCCGCACGCGCGTCGCCCTCGCTTGAGCGCCGTGCGTGTCAACATAATTGCTTGTTCGGTGGCGGTGAAAATTGAATCGGAAAGCGTGGTGTGTGGATGCGAGCCGTTCGGAGTTGGAAAGATGGTTGCCGTATTGTTTCAAATTCCTTCGTGCCCGTAGATCAATCGCTTGTATGATCCGTCATCACCGCCTGTTTTGATTGACCGGATAGAAAGGCAATGTACACGCCAAAACGATGTTGTGTCAAGCAATAAGCGCATACGATAGAAGCTTGTCACACTGTTGAGTGTGACAAGCTTCTATAAAAGTCAGGCAAACTCCCCTCACCGGATTCAGTTTTCACGGCGCTTTTCTTACTGATTCAGAGTGCTTGCCTGTGCGCCCGCGCCGCGTTCTGCGACGTAAATGCCTGCCGAGTGCGAGCCGACGAATAATCTATTCTGGCTGCCGGAGAAAGCGAGCGACCATATACGCTGGCTCGGCAATCTGCTTTCCGTCGGGTCAACGCGCTCCCAACTCGTCCCGGCGTCCGCCGAACGATAAACGCCGCCGTTTTGCTCAAGCGCATTGCCGACGAAAATCTCATCGCTGTTTCGCGGATTAACTAAAATGCTTGTGTAATCGCCAATCGGCAGATTGCCGCCGCGTCGCATCCACTTTTCGCCGCCATCGTGTGAGACATACAGCGTTTGCCGCGTGCCGACATAAATGAAGGCAGAGCGCTGGCTGTCCTGTTCAATAGAACTGATCGGCGCATTAGCCGGAATGCCTGCGACTTGCTGCCATGTTGCGCCGCCATCGCGCGAAACGAGAAGACCGGAGATAGCCGTGCCGACATAAATTGTTTTAGGATTCTGCGCGCTCGTTGAAATGCTGGTCGTGCGCGTGTCCAAGCCGCTGCCGAAGGAGAGTTTTTCCCAGCCCTGCGACGGATCATACGTGCGGAAAAGTCCGACGTTGGTGGCGGCAAATATTCCTGTGCGCCCGTCGCGCTGATCGTAAGCGTAAGACAGCGCGTTAACGGAATCGGAGAGCGCCGCGAGCGTGACGGACGGCACTGCGCCAGTCGAAGGAGATGTCACGCCGCCATCGCCGAGGCCGAGCGCAACGAGCGTAGTGCTGTCCAGCTTGCCGGAGACCGGAATATTTTTATCGGCCTGAAATTTTCTGATTGCGGCTACAGTGCGCGTGCCAGCGGCTCCGTCCGGCGTGCCGACGTTGTAACCCGCCGCGTTGAGCGCCTCTTGCGCACGCTTGGCCGTCGCAGTGTTAGAACGCGGGCTGGCGGCGGCCGATGCTGCAACAGCCGCGTTTGACGAAGCAGCACGGGCATCAGCGCCGCGAGTTGCACGGCCTCGTCTCGTTCGGGTGCGTTTGACAGGCTCTGCCTTTGGCGGGCCGATGGGCGACCATGATGCGCCGCGATCGAGCGAGCGATACACGCCGTAGTTCGTGCCCAAGTAAATTAGGTTGCCGTCTTTTTCGTCTTGCAGAATCGAATAGCCGGTCAAATTATTCGGCCAGTTGCGCATCGAAGGCTGCCACGTTGTGCCGTCGTCATTGCTGACAAAAAAGAAGCCGCCGCCTCGCGCAACATTGATGGTCGTCGCATAAACGCGTCCCGGTTTTTCACGGTCGGCGACAATCGCGTTGGCGAATCGTCCGCTGTAGCCGCCGTTCGTCGGCGTAAAGTTCTTGCCGTCGTCGTTTGAAACCATCACACCGTAGCTGTTCGTGCTGATGTAAATCGTGTGCGGGTTTTTGGGACTAACGGTAATCGAATTGATTTCTATGTCTCTGCTCGTCGTGAGCATCCACGTGCCGTCTGCGCCGCCGCTGGCAGAGCGCCAGAAGCCTTCAGTCGTTCCCGCAAACACGAGTCCCGGAATAGTCGGGTGCTGCAAGATAGCGCGCGTGCGCCTGGATTGACTGGGTATGCCCTGCACTTTGCGCCACAGATTTCCGCCGTTGCGAGTTTCGTAAATACCGCTGCACGCGGAGGCAATGACATGGTCTGGGTTTCGCGGATCGAGATCAATCGCAAAGAAATCCGAATCGTCAATGATGCCCGTCTTAATGATACGCCAGCTTTTTCCGCCATCCGATGTTTTATACGGCAAGTGCCATGTGCCAGCATAAATGACATCTGGATTGCGCGGGTCAATGGTGAGCGATTCGACGGCGGTCGTGCCAAAGGGTGCCGCCTGTGTCCACGTTTCACCGGAATCTTCCGAGCGAAATACTTTGAGGTTAGTGCCGACAACTAAGACATCCGGATTCGACGGCGACTGCGCGAGCGAGTGCAGCGCTTCTGTTTTCAATTGCGCGGACTCTCTCCATGTTTGCCCGCCATCCATTGTTTTGAAGAATCCGCCCGCATCCGTATGCCGATGCGATGCGACATAAATAGTCTTTGAATCACGTGGGTCAACGATAATATGGTCAACGAAAAGTCCCGGACGCCGGAAGTTATAAAGCAAGCTCCACTGCTTGCCGCCATCCGACGAAGTATAAAGCTGTCCGTCGAGCGTGCCGAAATAAAAACGCTGCGCGTCATTCGGGTCAACCACAAGAGCGCGCACGTCGCCACCCGTGGGGCCGGACACGCGCCAATCCGCCGCGTAAGGCGCAGGCGGCTCCGGTTTAGTTGGCGCATTCGTTGATGCGACAGCAGCAGCGGTCGAAGCATTGACAGCGGGCGCAGACGCGGCGGAGTTCGTCGTATCAGTCGCCGCAGCAGTGCCGGATGTCGTTGTCGAAGGAGTCGTTGTGGCATCCTGCGCGCTGGCGACGGAATGACCGGACGCCAGCGAAGCGAGAATCAGCACAGAAGGAAGCAACGACCAGCCGGAGCGTTTCGTGAATTGAATCGACATTAGTTTCATTCTCAGAGTTTTGGTGTTTATTGAACAAGGCACACTGTTCTCGTGCCGTTAATGATTATCAATTTGACGGGAGATAATTTCAACGCGTCAGTAGGATGCATCGCACGATAAAAGCGGTTGTACGCGGCGGCGTTGTCGTAATGCACTAGCGTGTATAGCGAAGCGGGCGATGCTTCTCGAAGGAAACATCGCCCGCGTTCGGAAAGTGCCGCGCGTCTAAGAAAGAACGCGAGCGGTTCTGGTTTTAGCGACGACGACGGCTACGACGCGTGCCACGTCTGGCCGGGCCAGTTGTGGTTTGCACGTCGCCGGGTTGCACTGTCGGCGCAGCGGTCGGAGGCGTTGCGCCTTGCGGCACGAGCCAGAGTTCAACCGCAAGGTCTTCGCGGAAGCCGCCGTCTACCGTCGAGATACGTCCGGCGTCGATGCCGCGCGTATTGACGAGATAGTTCTTGGCGCGATCCGCGCGAGCCTGAGCTTCACCGGTGCGTCCACGGCGTCCGCCGTAAGCGATGATGTAGCCCTGCGTGCCGGGCGCGTTCTGCAACTGAATTGCGTAGTTGTCGAGACGCGCTTTCTCGTCGTTGAAGTTGACATTACCATACTCGTCAAACTTCGTGGGGCCAACAGGTGGCGTACCAATTTGCGAGGTACACGAAGCAGAGTTCGGGCAGCTCGCGGCAAGTCCGCCGACGTTGACCGTCGCCGTGATTGACTGTCCGCCTTGGCTGGCTGTATCAACCGTGATCGAAGGCGTACCCTGACCACCAGTGATAGTTCCGGCTGAAACAGTCCAATTATAAGTGAGCGATGCAGCGCCTGTGTCGCCGCTAACATTCGCGGTGAATGTGATCGGTGTGCCAACTGCCGTCAATTCCGTCGGGCAGCTAACCGTAATGGTCGGGCAAGCGATAGGAGGCGGTGTCGCAGTCGGGCATTCCGTCACATTGACTGTCGTCGAAGAGAAGGCCACGCAGCCGCAGCCGTCGTCTACTTCGACCGTCGAGGTGTATGTGCCGGGCTGAACGCCTGACAAATCCCAGCTTACATTCGGGCCTTCGCCGACGATACGTCCGCCAGTCACAGAGTATGTGTAAAGCAGGGTATCGCCGTCCGGGTCACTCGCGTTCGTCGTCAACTGCACCTGCGAGTTCGCCGGAACAGCTTGCGACGCATCACGCGGGCACACCACAACCGACGACGGATTGGCCGTAAACGAATTCACGACCGGCGGCTGATTCGGCAGCACTGCTGGCGCACGCGCATTCCGGTGGCCGATAAAGAACTGACCAATGAAGCCATTAGCATCATTAGACGGAGTGAAGCCCGCAGGCAAGCCTGTGCTATTAAAGGTAAGCGACGGGTTAATGGTTGCGGCACCACCGGGCCGCACTGCGAAGCCGCTAAACTGGTTCAACGTATTCGACGTGCGGCTTCCGGTAAAGCGTCTGGCATCTTGCTGATTCAAGTGACGACGATAGGCAGCACTAAAGCCAAAATAGCGACGCGGGAACACGCGAATACCGATGAGACCTTCAACAGGGCTGTTCTCAAGAGCATTCGGTGTCCGACCACCGACGTACTGGGTTGCGCGCAACTCACCAATCGGCTGAAAATTCTTATTGATCGGAAAATCGAAGCCGACGCCAGTCAACAATTCATCAGGGCGATCAAGCAAAGTGACTTTGCTGCCGCCGAACGCATTGCTTCTCACGCTGCTATTAAGAATGTAGCCGACGTTAACGGACACATTAACAGAGCGAGCAAGACGCCCATCCACAACACCGATCACGCCGATGTCGCCAAAATTGCCGCCGGGACTTGCGCCGCGTTGTAATTGATTGAAGCCGCGTGCGTCGTTCGCTTTATCATAGAAAAAGCGATAAAAAGGAATTACTGCGACGCCAAACGGATTGTTCGGGCCGGTGAAACGAATCTTTCCGCCCGCCACAAACGTGCCGTAGCTCGACTCGCCATAGGTACGACCGATAAACGGCGCGTCGGGCAGATAGCTCGGCGCAACCGTAAAGGTAGTTGGGAAAGTGAGGGGGCCGGTAATGGCTGTTGCGGGAGCAGTATTGGTCGCCAGCACGATGCCGGGCAGAATACCGCCGACCGGCGAGCCGATACCGGGGAATTGGCTGGCGGCACCGAAGCGACCGCCGCCGCCAGCGACAGCGCCGAGAGTCGCAGCGAATCCAGGGAAGCCAAAAAGAGTCCCTCGGCCATTCTGAATTCCGCCGCGGCCTTGCCCGAAAGTGCCAGCCGAGCCGCCGACAAACGGAAACCCGATGAATGGCTGATTGAATGCCGGGCGGAAGATCGCACCGTTCGTGTTGCCCGCATTGTCAATCGGCGCGAGAACAATCGCCGGGCTGCTGCCGGAAGCGACACCCGCACGGGCAGCAATATTCGGCAAATAGAAGCTCGACAAATTGTTTGGGTTGTTTACCTTAATGCCGGTGTAATGATCCGTGTTGAAAAACAATTCCACGTAATCATTCAACCCGACTTGAAAACTGCTCGTGATTTTGGTGATGTCAACATTACCCGGATCACGGTCATAGTTACTGTAAGAAAGATCAAGTGTGAACTCTCCGCGACGCAGGGTCTGTCCATCATAGATGGTGAAGAGTCCGGTTGGGCCGCCCACTGGGCCGCCTGTGCCGACGGTCGGAGCAGTGTTCCGTGGATCGGTGTCCGAACGTAAAGTTTGAGCCGACACTGCGACACACAATATCAGCGTAATAAGCGCGGCAACGAGCGCTCTTCTCGCGATTTTCATCGCTTTCCTCCTGCGAAATGAGTATAGAAAATTTCGGAAAGAACGACCTTGCTTCGTAAGGCGACGAGGACTTCGGCGGATGTCTTACTATTCATTTAGTTTTATCTTCTCGACATCACGCCCGATCTTCGCTGCCATAGCGACGCACGGACGCTCCAACTACAAGCGTGCAACGACAATTTTAAGTAGAACTGCTAGCGCCCTCAATCAAATCGCTTTGTAGCTGGGGCGAAGCAGCAAGAGAAGCCGAGATATCTTTCGTGCTCTTTCAAGCGCTTACCTACTGATATTACTAAGGCGCGCTTTCGGCTATGCTCTTCTGTACTTACTGTGAAAAGAGAGCGCTCTTGCTCATCTGCAAATAGCACTTTATCTATCAACATTCAGCGCGCTTTCAGTCCAAATTAGTTATTCAGACTTTTCCACACGTACTGAATTCCCGCAGACCATACCTTACCTTGAACCGGAAATCAAGCACTTTTCACAACTTAGCGCAAAAACATCTTCTTTTTATACTAAGCATAGATGCCGCGCATACGCGTATCATACGCGACACGATCAATCGCCAGCATATAGGCGGCTGTCCGCGTATCTACCGAATGCGAGTCAGCATACTTGCATAGATCATTGAAACTCGCGACCATCGTATCCTGCAAACGTTCGTTAACGACTTCTTCTTTCCAGAAGTAGCCCATGCGATCCTGCACCCACTCAAAATACGAAACGGTCACGCCGCCCGCGTTCGCAAGGATGTCTGGAATCACGAAAATGCCTTTGTTGTGCAGGATTTCGTCGGCGGCGGCGGTGGTCGGCCCGTTTGCGCCTTCCGCCAGCACCTTGCACTTAATGCGGTCTGCATTCTGCGAAGTAATCTGATTTTCAGTTGCGCAAGGCGCGAGCACATCGCATTCGAGTTCGAGTATTTCCGAATTGGAAACGCGTTCGGCTCCGGGAAAGCCTTCGAGCGAGCGTGTGGTTTGCAAATGCAGCAGTGCTTCGTGAATGTCTATTCCGTTCGGATTATAAATGCCGCTGCGAATATCCGAGATGGCGACGACTTTGTAACCGGCTTCATGCAAAAGCCGCGCGCCGATGCCGCCGACGTTGCCCGATCCCTGCACGACGACGCGCGTTGTCGGCGGCGTCATATTGAATCTTTTGATTGCTTCGTTAATCACGAACAAAAGCCCGCGCCCCGTTGCTTCGCGCCTTCCGGCAGAGCCACCGAGGTCAACCGGCTTACCTGTCACCACAGCAGTTACGGTATGGCGCGCGTGCATCGAGTATGTATCCATGATCCACGCCATCGTCTGCTCATTGGTATTCATGTCGGGCGCGGGCACATCCTTTTCCGGCCCGATGAAGTCAAGCAGTTCCGCCGCGTAACGCCGCGTCAGACGTTCCAGCTCGGTCATAGACATTTGTGTGGGATCGCAAATGACACCGCCCTTTGCGCCGCCGAACGGCACGTTGACGACCGCGCATTTCCAAGTCATCCACGCGGCGAGCGCGCGTACTTCGTCAATGTTCACATCGGGCGAATAGCGTATGCCGCCCTTCGCCGGGCCGCGCGCAAAATTGTGCTGCACGCGAAAGCCCTCAAACACTTCGATGCGCCCCGAATCCATTCGCACAGGAATGTAAACCTTCAACTCGCGATTCGGCACACGCATCACCGCGTACAAATCAGGATCGAGATCGAGAAGCTGTGCTGCGCGATCAAAGCGCGACATCATGGACTCGAACGGATTGTCTTCCTTAATCTGCCGCGCATCATCCACCATCGGATTAGCCATAAGAACCTCCAAAAGAGAGAAGTCAGGAGTCAGAAGTCAGGAGTCAGAATTGAAGAGAGGAAAACTGTTTGGCTCATGTGCTATGCACACGTATGAGCCAGCGCTCCTCGCCTGCTTTTATTCTGTCTCCTGACTCCTGTCTTCTAAATTCTTATTTTTCAACACTTCATTCATCGCGCCCGTGCGGTAGCCGTGCAAATCGAGCGTCACATAGCGAAAGCCGAGCGCGCGAAAGCGTCGCGCAAGTTCATCGACAATCTCACGTTTGAGCGCACGCTCTAATTCAACGGGCGCAATTTCCAGACGCACAAGTTCGTCGTGATGGCGCACGCGAAATTCACGAAAGCCCGCCTCGCGCATAATCGCTTCGCCGCGATCAATAACCGAGAGTCGTTCGATAGTGACGGGCGTGCCATACGCGATGCGCGAAGAGAGACAGGGGCTGGCAGGCTTGTCCCATGTCGGAAGTCCTGCCAGAAGGCTCAACTCGCGCACTTCCCTTTTGCTCATCCCGACTTCAATCAAAGGACTGCGCACGCCGTGCTCGCTTGCCGCCGCGCGTCCCGGCCTGTAATCGCCAAGATCGTCCGTCGTCGAACCGTCAACAACGAAAGCAATGTTGCGCGCTTGTGCCATCGGCGCGAGCTTGCCATAAAGTTCTGTTTTGCAAAAATAGCAGCGATTCGATGGATTGGCTTGATAACGCGGATCATCCATTTCTTCAGTGTGAATCGTTTCGTGCTGAAGATGGAATTGCTCGATCAACTGCGCCACTTCATCGCGCTCGTGCTGCGCAAGGCTCGCCGAATCTCCTGTCACACATAAGGCTCGAGCGCCCAGTTCCTGCGTTGCAACGAGCGCGACATACGAGCTATCGACGCCGCCGGAAAACGCGACGAGCGCAGATTCCATTTGCCGCAACAACGCGCGCAGTTGTTCCTGCTTCGCAAGCGTTTCGGGCGCAAGGCTCTCTGTTTCCGCGCTCAACGCAAGCTCGTCAACGGTCACACAACTGCTCACAATTCTTTTACCTTATGCGTTGATGACGATTGCCGCCAACGTCTCTATTAAAATGGCTGATGTGAAAAACTCGGCGCATGTTATCTCATGCTTTCGCTTTCGCGCAACCCGGACTGCGGTGATGAAATCGCGCCAGCCTGCGCTTTTCCGTTTGATTGACAAAAGCAATTGGACGCAGGAGAAAACCGCGTGTTAAGATAATTACTCCACACGGTTCTTGTTCGTGTTTCTGCACGTCAGATGTTTCAACTATTTGTAGTTCTTCGCAATGCCTTTTCGGTTTTATCTTCGCTCTAAAACTCTCAACGCGCTTTTGTTTGCGCTGCTGCTGACGGGCTGTGCGCCAATCGTTTTCGCGCAGGCCGACACGTCTTCGGAAACAAACGCGACGGATGCCGTCAAATTATTCGAGCGCGGACAGGATGCACATGCGCGCGGCGATCTACAAGCAGCGCTCATGTCGTATGAAGCGGCACTGAAACTGCGCGCGGAATTTCCAGAAGCAGAATACCAACGCGGCGCAGCGCTCGCTTCGCTCAAGCGTCTGCCCGAAGCGGAAAAAGCTTTTCGTCGCGCGCTCGAACTACATCCCGACTGGGCGCTTCCGCTCGCCTCGCTCGGCGCGTTGCTTGAACGCTCGAATCGCTCCGCCGAAGCCGAGCAACTTCTTAATCGCGCGCTTCAGTTGGACAACACAAACACCGCCGCGCTGCTCGCTCTGACAAACTTACAACTGCGCCAAACGCCGCCTGCTCCCGCCACGCTCAAAAAGCTGCTTGAACGTTTACGCAACGCGACAGCCGCCACAACAAATGGCGCACAGGCGGCTTCGCTCTGGACGGCGCGCGGCTCCGTCGAAAAAATTCTTAACGACGACAAATCAGCCCTTGTAAGTTTCAATCAGGCAGTCGCGCTTGATCCCAACAACTCTGCTACCGCGCGATTATTGCGCGCCGATTTACGCGCCGCTTCCGGCGACATCGAGGGCGCGCTCCAAGACATCAGTGCCGCACAAAGCGATGCGCGATTTAATGCGGTGAATGGGTCAACCATCGCGGCGCTTCAAGAGAAAATTTACGCGCAGGCCATCAATGATTCAAAGGGACGCGCGGCGCTTGAAAAGATGCTCGCTCAGGATTCACGCGCGGCATCGCTTTACGCGCGGCTTGGCGAGTTTTATCGGACGAGTAATCCCGCGCGTGCGCTGCAACTCTTTCGCCGCGCCGCCGATCTTGAGCCGCGCAATGCATCATACGCGACGGGCTACGCCGCCGCTCTCGTGCAAGCGCGCCGCTTTGCCGAAGCGAGAGATATTCTGCGGCGCGTTCTGAGCATCACATCGGCTAAGGCTGATTTCTATACGGCGCACGCCAATCTCGCGACGGCTCTCTACGAATTGAAGGCTTATGCGGAAGCGCTGCCGGAATACGAATGGATCGCGCGCGCCAAACCCGATCTGACCATTACATATTTTTTCATCGGCAGCGCGCACGATTTCTTAAACGAACTACCCGAAGCGCTCGCCGCCTACGAAAAGTTTCTCGCGCGCGCCGACACGCAAATCAATCAACTTGAAATTGATAAAGTGAATCTGCGTTTACCCACGCTACGCAATCAAATCAAGCAGGGCGTCGGAACAAAGAAACGTAAAGCGTCGGGCTAGCATCTGGTTAGTCAGCAAAGTTTTCGGCAACGTCTTACGCACACACAGCGGCAACATTCATCGGCAACATTTTTTTGCGAGACAGCATTATGAAAGTCGCACTTGTCACACAACTCCGCCGTCACACAGAGAATCGTAGACGGCTGCTGTCAGCAATTTGTTTGACGCTGCTTATCCTCGCCAGCGCCGCAACAGCGCGTGCGCAGGATACTCAGGACGCACAGGAGACGGCTCCGCCGCCGATGAAGTTCGTGTCGCGCGCCGAACGCGATCAACTCGCCGCCGCACGCGACGCTAAAGCGCGCACGCGCACCAGCCTCGATCTCGCCGAATCGCATTTGCGACGCGCTGAAGAGTTCTCCGGCGCGCGCCAGTACGACGAAGCCGCCACCGAATTCGGCAACTATCAAGGCATCATCGAAGACGCCCTGCGCTATCTCAAAGACACACACAATGACAGCGGCAAAACGCGCGACCTCTACCGAAAGATTGAACTAACTTTACGTGCTCACGGCCCGCGCATCGAAATGATTCGCCGCACCACTCCCTACGAATACGCCGTTCATGTTAAAGAAACCGCCAAATTCACACGCGACGCGCGCGCCCGCGCCCTTGATGCTTTTTACGGCGATACGGTGCTGCGCGAAGAACAAAGCACAGGCTCGCCCGCGCCATCACCAGAACCCACACAGCAACCATTGAATAATAAAAAAGACCCATGACCAGCCGTCAAGTTACCGTCGCACGTTTCGCTTTTTTACTGCTCGTTTTGTTTGGGCCGCTCTGCGCTTTCGCGCACGCTGCATCATCGGCAACGCCCGCCAAGCGGGATCATCTCACTGCGCAGGAAGCAGACCTCGTTCGCGAAGAACAAACGCTTGACCGCCGCACCGCCGTCTTCGTCAAAGCCGTCGAGCGCCGCTTTCTCGTTTTAACAGACACGAACGCCGCCGCCTCGAAAGTTGTTCAAAAGGATTCCGAGAAGTGGGGCGAACTGCCCAAAGGCACGCACACCGAACTCCTCGGCGACATCGCCAAAATTCTCGACGAAGCTATCACCAACATAGACGACGTTGCCGAACGCGACGCCAAGAACCCGCTGCTTTCCAAATCCCTGCGCAAGCTCTCCGAAGCCTCGACGCGTTTTCTCGCTCAACTCAATCCGATGCGCGCCGCCGCCCAATCCGACGACGAACGCGAAGCCATCGATCAAGCCATCGAAAACGCCCAAGCAATCGTCACTGCGGCACAGAAGCTTCCGCCCGAAACAGTTAAAAGCAAAAAAGAAAAAGGCAAAAGCTAAGAAGACTACTCCTTCGCTCCTGCCTTTTAATAAACCCAAACTTCTCTGCTATCTCTTACTCGCGCGCCTTCCTTAAAGCATCCGTCGCGCGGCGAATCGCTTCCGTGATACGCGCGGCGGCTTCGCGTGCGTTCGGTGCATTGCGGTCTTCAATCGCTTGGCGAAGATCGGGCAGCGGCTGTGCGGCGTAGCCTGTGTAGAAGCCGGGCGCATAAATCTGGTGCGTGTACCAAGCGCGCCCGCGAAGCCCGCGTGAATCAATTAAGGCACGCTCAACGGCAACAAGAGCATCGTTGATGCGGCGCAGGCGTTCGGGCGTTTGAATCATGTTCGCGTTGCCCTGTTGCGGAGTGGCCTTATCGAATTCCAAAATTAATTCGCGGCGACGTTTATCAATGCGCGCGGCCTCTTCCGCGAACTCGTTGACGGCTGTCGAGAGCGCTTTCGCGTCGAAAGAATCGCCGAGCTTGCGCCGTCCCGCAGTGCGTTCTGTCTCCGTCAAATACTCACGAATCTGCGTCGCGTAATCCGTGTAGTCAAACGGCAAACCGCTCGCCATCGCAAGGCGCAGCGCAATCGTCCCCCAGAGCTGCGCCATCGCCGCGTGATACTCGAACGTCGGATCGCCGAACTTTTCCATCCAGTGAAACGAATCATACGCAGAGTGATATACGCCGTAGTCGCCGCTAAAGCCCATGTCAATTGACGGCACGCCGAGATGTTGCAGAAACGGCGTGTAGTCCGAACCAGAACCGAGCGCACCGATGCGCGCTTCCGTTATCCGCGCGCTTGCGCCGCTCGCCGTGTTGGTCAAGTCGGCTTCCGGCTGCGCATCGCGTGATCTGTCCTGCCATGCCTGATACACAGTCTTGCCAGTCTTCGGATCGCGTACCTCTCGCGCCGCTCCGCGAATCAATTTCCACATCGAAGGCACGCTCGATGCGCCGAAGTTTGCGCCCGACACTGCCACGTCCACGTTGAGATACGCGACGGCCTTTTGCTGTAATTCCGCCGCGTGCTGCTCCGCCCATTCCGTCGAACCGATCAGGCCATACTCTTCCGCATCCCAACTGCACAGCACAATCGTGCGACGCGGCGACCAGCCTGATTTCAACAACTGCCCGAATCCGCGCGCAGCTTCGAGCAGCGCCGCCGTGCCGCTGTTCGGATCAACCGCGCCGAACGTCCATGCGTCGCGGTGATTGCCCATCAATACCCAACTGTCTTTTTCAAGCGCGCCGTCGATGCGCCCGATGACATCCCAGATCGTCCGCACTTGATAATCCATGTCGGTGCGCAAATGCACGCGCACATCGTTTGCGCTCGTTCCGCCGCCCGTGTGATACGCGAACGGCAATCCGCCCTGAAAGCCTTTCGGACGCACAACGCCGCCGAGTTGTTGCAGCAACACGCGCGCATCGCCGTAAGAAATCGGCTGCACGGGAATATGCGGAATGCTCGTCACTTCTTCCATCTTAATGCGCGGTGTGCCTTTGATTGACGGCGTGCCCGGCGTCAGCGGATCGCCCGGATACTGAAACAGATATTGCACGGAGCCGCGCTGCGCCGAACTCGCCGGACGCCAAGGCCCCTTCGGATAAACATCTCCCTGCACATAGCCGTCATCCGCCGGATCGGAATAAATCAAAATCCCGATAGCGCCGTTTTGCTCCGCGACTTTTGCCTTCACGCCGCGAAACGAATTGCCGTACCGCGCAATCACAATCTTGCCGCGCGCATCCACGCCGAGTTTCTTCAGCGCTTCGTAATCTTCAGGCAAACCGTAATTGACATACACGAGCGGCGCGGTCACATCGCCCGACGCGGAGTAGCCGTTGAAGAGCGGCACAATCTTGCGGCTCGAAGACGTCGAGTCTTCGGCAACGACTTCTTCCTGCACTTTCAAACGCTCGCGGCGCGGCGCGACCATTTCCACCACGCTCGGCGTTTTCGGCAAGGGCAGCAGCACTTGATATTCTTCCATCTCAGCCGCGATGCCGTAACTCCGCAGTTGGTCGCGCACGTAAACGGCGGTCGTATAATCTTCCTGCGAGCCTGCGACGTGCGGCTCCGCCGTCAAGCGCCGCAAATGCTCGCGCGCCGAAGCGGGTTTCGGCACTGCGCGAAACTGTTCTTCAAAGCGGCGTTCCCGCGCCGCTTCCTGCGCCGCGAAACCGTCTATACTCTGCGTGCTCATCGAACTGTTTTGCGCCAGCGCCGCGTTGCCAGCCATCACGAAACTGATGACGAGCGCGAGCGCGATTGTGTGACGTGCGAAAATTGTTTTCACTGCAAGGGTCTCCTGTCGGATGCTGATTGAACTATCGAGCCGTTTGTCGCGTAGAATACACAAGAAGCGCGGCACTGCGCTATTATTTTGCATTGAAGTGGAAAGGAATTTTATAAAAGATTATGGATAACAGATATTATCCGGGCGTCGAAGCTGACGTTACGCAATTGACAAACGAACTGCGCACGCTCTTTGCTGAAGACTATGAAGTGCAGACGATGCACGTCGCTGCGACAACGGTTTTGCAAGCCAGAAAATCAAGTACCTTGCGCGACCTGACAGGGCTTTCTTCGGCGCTGACAATCAAGATCACGCCCGAACACGGCGGCACGCGCGTCGAAATCGGAATGCAGAAATGGTTCGACAAAGCCGCCATCGCCGCCGTCGCCATGCTGCTCACCTCCGGCCTACTGCTCGCCTTGCCCGCGCTCGGCGCTTACTGGCAATACCGCATCACCGAAGACGCTTGGAAGATTATCGAAGCGCACATCACACAAAAAGCAGGCGGCTACGTTCCGCCTCTTCCCGGACGCTGCGGCAACTGCGGCGCTGCCGGACAAGCGGGCGCGGCCTTCTGCTCCGTCTGCGGCGCAAACCTACGCGTCGGCCTGATCTGCCCATCCTGCGACGCACCGCAAACAGACCCGACCGCGCGCTTCTGCAATCGCTGCGGCAAACCGCTCGCGGGATAATCGCTAACAATCAGCAGTCGAAAGCATTTGAGGTTGGCTTGATGAATGACGCACATCACACTCATTAAAGAGCGTTATGCTGCGGCACGCCGTATAATATAAAGTTAGGAGCTTGTATAGAACAGCCAAAGAGAAATAGGCTGTTCAAGTGCCCCAACGATTAATTAAAAACAGCAAGCTGACGAACCGGCAGCTCAACGAACTCGTCAAGTATTTTGCTTTGGAAGTACCCGCGAGTCGTGCTGCGAAAGTGATGGGCATCAACCGCCACAGCGCCGAGCGCGTTTATCAAGTCATCCGCCGATGTCTAGCGCGTGAGTGTGAACTGCATAGTCCCTTAGGCGGCGAAGTAGAGTGCGACGAGAGTTACTTCGGCGGTCGTCGCAAAGGCCCTCGTGGTCGCGGCGCTGCCGGTAAAGTGCCCGTATTCGGCCTCTTGAAGCGCAATGGCAAGGTTTACACCCGCATTGTCGAGGACGTGTCACGCAAGACCCTGCGCCAGATCATCAAGACGAAGGTCGTGCCCGAAAGTGTCATCTATACCGATAGCTTCCGCTCTTACGATGGGCTGGTGCTTGACGGCTTCAAGCACTACCGGATTAATCACCAGAAGTGCTTTGCTCTGAGCAAGCGCAACCACATAAACGGCATCGAGAACTTCTGGGGTTATGCAAAGACCAAGCTCAAGAGCTACTACGGTGTGAGTCGCGAACACTTCTATTTCTACTTGAAAGAAATGGAGTTCCGCTTCAACCACCGGAAAGCCGCGAATTTAGCGGCTTTGATTAAGAACATCGTCCGCAAACATGAAGCTGTTCTAGACTAGCTCCTAAAGTTATGTTGCTTCGCCTATGAAAGAACATTTTGTTATGAATCGTAGAAGGTTAAAGTCTCCGATTGTTGGCGCTGCCCTTATTCTCTTTATAGCTCCTAATGTTTTTGCTCAATCTGCTCCTAGTTGGGCGAAGTTCAAGCGTGTGCGTTATATTCGTTCCGAAACTCGTCGTGATCGTAAGTTGGAGAAAGCCATCCTTCAAACGCTGCCTGATTATAGTGAGGAGATACACCGAATCCGTGATTGTAGCCGTAGCGTTGAATCATCTTATCTTGTTCGGTATTTCTATAACCGAGTTGATCTAAATGGTGATGGAATTCCTGAAACGCTCGTTTGGCTACATAGCGCGCTCATTGGTGGCACAAGCGGCTATACGGCTCAAATCTACCAAAGCTTTAGAGGAGAATATCGTCTTCTTTGGGAAGGCTCGCCTGCGTGGAATCCGATTATTGTAAGCGAACGAAGAACGAAAGGCTGGCGTAATTTGATTATGTTGGTTGCAGGTGGTGGCGTTCTGCCCGGTTATTGGATGGAAATTCACTTTAACGGGAAAGGGTATCCTGCTGATCCAAGAGACGGGGATGAAATCAGAAAATCACGGGTAGTTGGAAGGGCGTTTATTGCAGATGATTGGTGGACAGGCTTTCGAGGCATATTGCTTCGTCCTGCAACGTAAACATAGCAGTTGCGTGATATATTTGATCTGCAACATAACAAGTCCTTGCACCTGACCGCCCGACAGCGTGCCTCTCATCCTTCTCTGTTCCATCAAGTTGAAGGCTTCTCGCTGGGCGGCAGGTGAAGTCCGGCGTTATGAACACATCGTCGAAACCTGAGAAGCGGCGAAGTTGCTTTACCTACGTGAAAGCTATGATTGTCTGAGCTTTAATGAATCCGGTTTATAAACTTGACGGAGCGATCATCAAAACGTACAGTTTTCCTGTACGAAAACTTTTCCGCAGAATTAGGAACTTTGGTTGATGGCAATACATACGACGTATACGGCCGCGCGTGCTAATTTCGCCGCGTTGTGCAATCGCGTGGCGGCTAATCGTGAGACGGTGGTGATAAATCGTCGCGGGGCGGAGGATGTGGCTTTGATTTCGGCGGCTGAGTTGCGCGGGCTGGTGGAAACGGCGCATTTGCTTCGTTCGCCGAAGAACGCGGAGCGCTTGTTGAAGGCTTTGTCGCGCGCCCAAAAAGGAAGCGGTAAATCACGGACAGTCGAATCCTTGCGCGAGGAATTTGGTCTTGGCGCAAAAGACTAAAGGGCGCGGGCGGCAATCTCAAACCGGAAGCGCACGCTCTCCGCGTGAAACGGTGTTCCAAACGGAATTTCGTGAGGACTTGCGTTATTGGGTAGAAACAGATCGCCGCATTGCCTTGCGAGCCTTCGATTTGATCGAAGCAATCGTGCGCAATCCGTTTGAAGGCATCGGCAAGCCCGAACCGTTGAAATATCTTGCGGCAGGCTGCTGGTCGCGCCGGTTAACGCAAGAGCATCGCATTGTTTATCTCGTCAGTGACACTCGCATAGATTTCCTGCAAGCGCGTTACCATTATTAAATTTTGCTTCGCTGATTATGTTTGATTGCTCAAGTCAATCGTGCCGCAGAGCTTTGACCGGATCGATGCGTGCCGCGCGTGCCGCCGGATACAGCGCGGCGAGGATGGCGACGAGGATAGCGAACAGGATTGCGCCGAGCCACAGGTAAGCGGGCATGGCGAAGAAATCTACGAACGATGCGCCGCGTGGTTTGAGTAGATAGCGATAAGCCAGCGCGTTCGACAGCGCGTCAATCGCCCACGCCGCGAGCACGCCGAGCACGCCGCCCGCCAAGCCGATCACCGCCGCTTCGACAAAAAAGATTAATTTGATTTCGCGGTCTTCTGCGCCGATAGCCTTCATAATGCCTATCTCGCGCGTGCGTTCGAGGATGGACATAATCATCGTGTTGGCGATGCCGAACGACGCGACGAGCAGAGAGATGCCGCCGAGAAGACCGAGCGCAGAATTGACGATCAGAAAAAACGTGCGCAGTTGATTGAGTTGATTAAAGAGCGCGAAGCTGCCGAAGCCCATTTCCTTCAAACGATTCGTCACATCGCGGACGGCGACGGGATTATTCACACGCACAGTGGCAGACGTATAGCCTTCCACTTGATTTTCATTGAGCGCGCCTTTTCCACGCGCAAGTTCCAGCGCGACTTCGTCCATCTGACTGCGATGCGCTCGCTTCCACGCAATCGCCGCAGGCAATGGAAGATAAACATTCGCGCTCTGCGTGAACCCGCGAAAGCCGCCACCGCCGCCGTTGTTGTTCGATGAATCATTCTTTGTTTCTTTGCCGACCACGCCGACGATGCGAAAAGACTGTGCAACGAGATTACCGCTCGCTTCCCGTTTATTCTCCGTCGCATCTTCTTCGAGCGGCAAACCGAAGAAGCTTGCCGTCGAATCTTCTTCATCTTTCCCGTGCGCTTTATCTTTCTTCGATGTCGGCGGAGCGAGGAATTCGATTGCCTTGCCGATGGCCTCGGCGGGTTTCGCGTAACCGAAATCCACTGTCCATCTTTCATTGACGACAACTTCGTTTGCCTCCGGCGCGCCGAGCATTGCTCCGGCGACGAAATTCTTAAAGCGCGCGGACGCATTCGGGATCATCGCGCCGCCGACGGTTTGCGTCAGCACGCGATTGTTCGAGCGCATGTAAACAGGAAAGAAAACGCTCGGCTCGACATAAGCGACTTCCGGTATCCGCGCAATCTCCGCCAACGCCGCATCGTCGAGCACGCGCGTCGCCGTTCGTTCAGACCGCGATTCCCTTTCGCGGCGATTATTGGAATTTGCATCGCCGCCGCCGCCTCTATCGCCCGTCGCGCTTGCGTCAGTGGTCGATGAAGCGAGGCTCGTGAGGCTGCGTCCGTAGACGCTGATCTCGTTGAATAAATCCAAATCCTTGAAGCGCGAAACAGTGTTGCGCTGCAATCCCAGACCGAACGAAACCATCGTCACGATCACCGCGACGCCGACGGTGACGCCGATGGTCGTTAAGCCTGCGCGCAGTTTCGCTTCGCGCAGATTCCTCAAAGCCAGCCGCAGAAGATCGAAAAAGCTCATGTGTAGTTCACGTGTAACTCATATCTAAAAAGCCGCTTAGTTAAGCGATGCCGCTTGCGCGTGCAGACTCTTTAATTGCTCGCGCACGCTTTCCTTGTCGGGCGCGTTTGTAGCCGCGCGCAAGTAGTGGCGCAGCTCTATGACTGCCTCCGGCGCGCGATTCGTTTGCGCGAGCAGCGCGGCGCGATCACGATGCTCATTGACGGCGTCCGGCTTCAGCAGCAGTATGCGTTCGATGACATGTAGTGCGCGCTTGAAAAGTTTTGCGGAAACGTAAATGCCTTTTAGATTAGTTAAAAGACGCACAAGGATTTCAGTGTTCGTCGCCGCGCGTAAATGTTCTTCGGCGAGCGCAATGTGTCCGCCGTAAACCGTGTCGAGCAAATCCTGACAGCCTGCTTTAGTGAGCGTGCGCCCGTGAAACGGATCAACGAAAATCGCTTCGTTCATGTCGCTGCCCAAATCGCTTGCATCCTTGAGGCGCACAATAAAATGACCGGGCAGGCCAATGCCTTCGACATGGAATCCGGCGCGGCGTCCGACCAACATATAAACGATGGAAAGCGTCAGCGGAATGCCCGTCCGGCGTTCCAGCACTTCGTTCAAAAAACTGTTGCGCGCGTCGTAGTAATCCGTTTGATTTCCCCTGAAGTCCAATTCCTCGAACATGAATTGATTAAAAGCTTCGACTGCCGCACCGAATGATCGTCGGGCAACACGCGCGCGCGCCTTATCGCCCCACTCATCGAGTAGCGAAAGATAATGTTCGACCTTTGTTTGCGGCTCTTCTTCAGCGGCGATGAGCAGCGCGGCGCGTCCCAGATCAAACGACGAAGCAGAGTCTGCGATAGCGGCGATGAAGCGTTCGCGCGCTTGCCGTGCGAGAAGTTTTCCGGCGGGTGTCATTCAGCGATTTGTGTGTTGAATTCAAAGACGGGATGGACTGCATCTACTGTCCAATCAGCGAGGCTTTGCGTGACAACGTCCGCGCCTGCCGCGCGCAACTCATTCGCCGAAACCGTATTCGTCACACCGAGCGTGCGAAGTCCTGCCGCGCGTGCCGCTTTGATGCCCGCCGGTGCGTCTTCAATCGCAAGGCATTCGTCTTGAACCAGCGGATAAAGATTTCGACGTTGACCCGCTTCGTCCGCGAGTTGAAAAGCGCGCTTGTAGCACTGCGGATCGGGCTTGCACCTCGTGACGTTTTCGGCGCTCACGATGACATCGAACGTGTCGCCCAACCCGATGCGTTCGAGCACGTAATCAATCTGCGTGCGGCGCGACATGCTGACGAGGCCGACGATGAAATGACGCGCCACAGATTTGACGAATGTGACGGTGCCGGGAAAAAGCGGCAACTCTTTTTCGATCATGCCGCGATGCAACTCTGATTCGCGTTCGATGATCGAGCGCATTTTTTCGTCTGACAAATGATGCTGCGTTCGCTCGTAAGCGGCGCGCACGAAGGTTTCGTCGTCCATGCCGAGCGAGCCGTAATAATCCGCGTCCGAGAGCGTGACGCCTTCGGCCTGCAACACTTCCTGATAGGCTTTCTTATGCAGAGCTTCGTCATCAATAATGACGCCGTTGAAATCAAATAGTATGGCTTTAATCATCGGTAAATTTCCGGCTAATTATCTTTGTTGACCTTAATGTTTAATTGACCACGCGCCCGTCCTTCATGTGAATCGTGCGGTCTGCGAAGTTGGCGGCTAATTCGCTGTCATGCGTGACCATGATGATCGTCAGATCGTCGCGCGCAACCATTTCGCGCAAGAGTTCGAGGAGTTCGGCGGCGCGCGTTGAATCTAGGTTCCCAGTCGGCTCGTCTGCGAGCAGCACGCGCGGGCGATTGCTGATCGCGCGGGCGATGGCGACGCGCTGTTGTTCGCCGCCAGATAACTCCGTCGGCCTGTGATCGAGACGCGCGCCGAGTCCGACACGCTCAAGCAAGCCTGCGGCGGTTTCTTCGCGCACTTTGCCGCGCGCTCCGTTGAAGGCGAGCGCGAGCGAAATATTTTCGGCGGCGGTCATCGTCGGAATCAAATTGAAATTTTGAAAGATCATTCCGACAGACGCACGGCGGTAACGAGCCATCTCTTTTTTGCTGAACGGCGCAATCGCCTGCCCCGCATAAACAATTTCGCCGCTCGTCGGATGATCGAGTCCGCCGAGCATATTGAGCAATGTAGATTTGCCGGAACCCGAAGTGCCCTGCAACGCGACGAACTCGCCCGCTTCAATGCCCATCGAAACCGTATCGAGCGCGACGACTTCGGCGCTGCCCATACGATAGATTTTCGATACTTCGCGCGCTTCTATTAATGAAGGCATAGCGTAGCGAGGAGGCACGCGGAAAGTCTAAGAGTAGATTCCGCCTTTTTGATTAAGCGAGAAAGTAATGATTAAAGGTTTTAAGATCGTTCACCGTTCGCGCCATTATTGCCGCGCGCCGAAATATAGCGGTCAACAGTCGCAGAAAGGGCGGCGACCACATCCGTCAACTTATTAACATTATCGGTAACGGCTATTAGTTGGTCATCGTGATTTACCAGCAAGTCACTGATCGCGGTGTACGAACGCTCGAAGCGCGCGATGCGCTGCTCTTTGTCGTCATCACGGCGCGCGAGTTCTTCGTCACGGCGCGCGAGTTGGATGAGGATGGTTTGCGTTAGTTCCTGCTGCTCGGTAATGCGCTCTTGGCGCTCGATGATGAAGTTCATTATTCGTTCGAGTTCGTCGTTGGTCATTCGGCACGGCCTTTCTCAACTTCGGCTTTGTGAAGCCGTACTATTTCTCGAATGAGTGGGTGGCTCCGATTGAAGTCGCGCGTGAGCGATGCGATCTCAGGAGGCGTTAAAAATTCTTCGTTGCGCGGGATGCTGTTTGATTATAGTCGTTCGTCCATGCCTCTTTCCGTGTTGCTTACTTTGCGCTCTTTCTTCATCTTCATCTAATATCTAACATTCCGACATCTACCGTTAGACTTCTTTGTATTCGGAATTCACGTCTTCATCCGAAGAAGCGACGCGATAGTTTTTCGATTGCAGTTGCTTGGTGATTAAAAGATCGTCTTTCGTTTTCAGCAAATCAGCGCGGCTGTAAACCGACAACTCGAAGTTATAGCCGTGCGTAATCGCATCCTTCGGGCAGGCTTCGACGCAGTAGCCGCAAAAGATACAGCGCCCGTAATCTATATTATAGACTTCCGCGAAACGTTCCTCGACGCCTGTGCGGTCATTCTTCGAGCGCGGGTCATCCTTCGCCACGATGTAAATGCAATCGGACGGGCAGGCCGCCGCGCACAAAAAACAGGCGACGCATTTTTCCTTGCCGCGTTCGTCAACGTGAAGCAGATGTTGCCCGCGATAGCGCGGCTGCACGGTGATCGGCTCATCCGGGTATTGAACCGTCCACTTCTCTTTCGGAATGTAAGAGAAGGTCACGCCCATGCCTTTGATGATCGCTTTTGTGTTTTCGATAACGTCAGTAATGATTGACATAAAAGCCTCTTAAACAAGTTCGAGTTGGCTGAAAAAGTATGCGATTTCAATTGCCGCATTTTCTTCCGAGTCCGAGCCGTGAACGGCGTTTTCACCAAGCGAGCCGCCGAAATCTTTGCGCAATGTATTCGCATCGGCTTTCGCCGGATCGGTTGCGCCCATCAAATCGCGCCACGCCTTGACCGCGCCATTTTTTTCGAGTGCCATCACAACGCACGGCTCACCAGACATAAACGCCGTCAACTCGCCGAAGAAAGGCCGCTCACGATGCACCGCGTAAAAGCCTTCGGCTTCCTTAAGCGTCATGTGCATCAACTTCATCGCGCGAAGTTTGAAACCCGCGTCCGTAATGCGCTGAATAATCGCGCCTGCTTTCCCGCCGCGCACCGCGTCCGGCTTAATGATTCCGAATGTAAGATTGCCTGTTTGTTCCGTTGCCATTTCGTTTCCTATGATTAAATTTTGATTACTGAAGCCGGTTGATGGTGAAGCATCTTACGACTGTGGCTGTAATTTCTCTAACCTGACCATGCGCTTTTGCATTCCGCGGTTATCGCCGCGCATTGCAAGTAGCTCAACAGCAAGCTCGCCCATTTGAACGTCAATCGAGGCAACCTTTGAATCGATATGAAGAAGCTGTTCCTGCATGTCGTCCACTTTCGACTCAACGCTAGTCAGTTGCGCTTGTATACCATCCGTTTTCGCTTCAAGACCATTGAGTTGCGCTTGCATCGCTTCCCAAATCGGGCGCGTTTCCATCAACCGCCGGTCAACTTTGTCTTCCAAAGCGGTCAAGCGCCCACTAAGTTGCTCAACCTTGCCGAGTAACTGTGCGTTAAAGTCGCGCTGAGCGGCGAACTCTGCGAGCACGCGTTCTTCAAACGAACGCGCGTCCGGCAAATCTCTCGTTCGATCTTCGCTCATGGCAAACTCCTTAAAACTTCTAAGCCGTTGCGCGTGCGCCGAGCGCGTCCTTCATCGAAGTGCCGATGTCGGCGGGCGAGTGTACGACGCGAATGCCTGCCGCTTCGAGGGCTTTCATTTTTTCGGCTGCCGTGCCGTGGCCGCCGGAGATAATCGCGCCAGCGTGTCCCATGCGGCGTCCGGGCGGCGCGGTTTGTCCTGCGATAAAAGCGACGATGGGTTTCTTCACGTTATCTTTCGCAAACGCTGCGGCTTCTTCTTCCGCGCTGCCGCCGATTTCGCCGATCATCACGATGCCGTCCGTTTCGTCGTCGTCCTGAAACATGGCGAGCGCGTGCAAGTGTGTTGTGCCGACAATCGGATCGCCGCCGATGCCGATGGCGGTTGATTGACCGAGGCCGAGCGCGGTTAATTGCCCGACGGCTTCATACGTCAATGTGCCGGAGCGCGAGACGACGCCGATGCGCCCTTCTTTGTGAATGTGGCCGGGCATAATGCCGATCTTGCATTTGCCGGGCGAGATAATGCCGGGACAGTTCGGGCCGATAAGCCGCGTCGCTTTGTCCGCGAGATACTCCTTGACCTTCACCATATCGAGTATGGGAATGCCTTCCGTGATGCAGACGACGAGCGGAAGCCCTGCGTCTGCGGCTTCCATAATCGCATCGGCAGCGAACGGCGGCGGCACGTAAATCACGGAAGCATTCGCGCCCGTCTCGCGCACGGCGTCGGCAACGGTATTGAAGACAGGCACATTTTCATGCGTCGTGCCGCCTTTGCCGGGCGTCACGCCGCCGACCAGCTTTGTGCCGTACTCGATCATTTGCTGCGTGTGAAACGTGCCTTCTTTGCCTGTGATTCCCTGCACAATCAGGCGCGTGTTTTTGTCAACAAGTACGCTCAAGGTGTTCCCTCAAATTTAATGATTAATAGTAAAGACGCGGCATTATAGCATGTGCATGGATTATGGACGAACAGGTTGCGATTAGCACAGGCGTCAGACTAATTCAAATTTTTCGCCGTACTGCGGCACTTCCACAGTCCAGCCATAGCGTTCGATGATGTGCCCGCGCATCGCGGCGGCGGCATCGGGTTCGCCGTGCGTCACGAAAGTGCGACGCGGCGCGGGCAGTGCCGCGAGCCAGCGCAATATTTCGCTCCAATCGGCGTGCGCGGAAAAGCCGCCGATCCTCTCTATGTGGCAACGCACCGGAACAAACTGTTTGAGAATCCGCACTTCGCGGTCACCGTCCAGAATGTGCCGCCCGATGGTTCCCGCCGCTTGATAACCGACGAAGACGATGGTTGCATTTGCGTCCGGCACAAATCTTACAGCATGATGCAGCACGCGCCCGCCCGTCATCATGCCCGAAGCAGAAATAATTATACGCGCGCCCGTTTCATCGTTCAGCCGCTTTGATTCTTCGCGCGAAGAAGCCGTAATCATCGAATGCGTGCGAAGCGGATGCTTATGCTCGGCCAGCACGCTCGCATAATCTGCGTCCTGTTCCTCTGTGCGATTGCTGTAAACCTGTGTCGCGGCGGCGGCCATCGGCGAATCGACGCGGACGGGCAAGACCGGAATGCGCTTTTCATCTTCGAGCTGGCGAATAAGATAAATGAGTTCCTGCGTGCGCCCGATGGCAAAGGCCGGAATCAGCACCACGCCTTTGCGTTGCGCCGCATCATTGATGATTCGTGCGAGCGCATCGTCGGGCTTTTCCGGGTCGTGCAGGCGATTACCGTAAGTCGATTCGACAAGTAAATAATCACACGCGGGCGGCTCAACAGGGTCGCGTATGATCGGTTGGTCGTAGTGTCCCAAATCGCCTGAGAAAAGAATACGCCGTCCCGCGCCGTCTGCTCCCGCATCGTCAATTTCGACGAGCACAAGGCTGGAGCCTAAGATATGCCCTGCGATTCGAAAGCCCGCGCGAATCCCTTTGGCGACTTCGATTGATTCGCCCGTGTTCGGCAACGGTTGAATCAACTTCAAAGCGGCGCGCGCGTCCTCTTCCGTGTAGAGCGGAAGCGCCGGATGATGCTTCGTCAGGTTGTGGCGATTGCGATAAGCGGCATCCTCTTCCTGAAGGCGAGCGGCATCGGGCAACAGAATTTTGAGTAGGTCGGACGTGCCGCGCGAACAATAAATCGGATTGTTGAAACCGAGCGCAACGAGGCGCGGCAGATAGCCCGTGTGGTCTATGTGCGCGTGCGTGATAAGCACCGCATCGAGCGATGCCGGATCAAACGGCGGGTCTTGCCAGTTGCGTTCGCGCAGTTCCTTCAAGCCCTGAAACATGCCGCAGTCAACGAGCACACGTGCGTTTTCTGCTTCGATCAAATACTTCGAGCCGGTGACAGTGCCGACGCCGCCCCAGAATGAAAGTGTCGCCATTCAATTCTCCGTTATGCGAAAGCTGCTTATTGTCCGGCAAGCGCGACGACTTTTTGCGCGGCGTCCTGCATTCCTTTTGCTACTGTAAAATTCATGCCGGATTCTTTGATGACGCGCTGGCCTTCTTCGACGTTCGTGCCTTCGAGACGCACGACGACGGGAACTTTGATCCCCAAGTTTTGCGCCGCGCCGACGACGCCGCGCGCGACCATATCGCAACGCACAATGCCGCCGAAGATATTGATAAGCACGGCGCGCACGTTTTCGTCCGCGAGCAGAATCTTGAAGGCCGCTTCGACGCGCGCTTGCGATGCGCCGCCGCCGACATCGAGGAAGTTTGCGGGTTCGCCACCCGCGAGTTTGATGATGTCCATCGTCGCCATCGCAAGGCCAGCGCCGTTGACCATGCACGCGATGTTGCCGTCGAGCTTGATGTAATTCAAATCAAACTTCGACGCTTCGATCTCCAGAGGTTCTTCTTCGCTCAAGTCGCGCAAGTCTGCGAAGTCCGTGTGACGAAACATCGCGTTGTCGTCGAAATTCACTTTCGCATCAAGCGCGAAGAGGCGTTTGTCTTTCGTCAACAGAAACGGATTGATCTCCATCAGGGACGCATCCATCTGCGTGTAAGCAGTATAGAGCGATTGCATAAACTTCGCCGCCTGATTGATGAGTTCCGCCGGAAGGCCGAGCGCAAAGGCGAGCTTGCGGGCTTGAAACGGGCGAAAGCCGACTGCCGGATCAATCGTCTCGCGCACGATTTTTTCGGGCGTCTTGTCGGCGACTTCTTCGATGTCCATGCCGCCCTCCGTGGACACCATAAACGTGTCGCGCCCCGTCACGCGGTCGAGCACGATGCTCAAATAAAATTCTCTATCAATCGGCAAGCCTTCTTCGATGAGGAGCGTGCGTACTTCCCTGCCTTCCGGCCCCGTCTGATGCGTGACGAGATTCATGCCGAGTATTTCGCCCGCGATTCTTTGCGCTTCCTCTGCGCTCTTCGCTAACTTGACGCCGCCGCCAAGGCCTCTCCCGCCCGCGTGAATCTGCGCTTTGACGACGACTACATCCGTGCCCAGTTCCTTCGCCGCTTCGTAGGCTTCTTCGGGCGTGCGCGCAACGATCCCGCGCGGCACCGCGACGCCATATTTTTTCAACAACTCTTTCGCTTGATACTCGTGAATCTTCATAACACAACCCTCGCCTTCGCTGCTTCCGATTTGAATAATTTGACGAACGAAAAACGCTTGGAGTGTAGCCGCACGCGCCGCACGGCTGCAAGTTGCCGTGACCATAGCAAGCGAATTGTCCGGCCTGTGAGCCATCCCTTTTGTGTAGCGCGCAATTCAACTTCGAGCTTAGCAATCTCGCCCTTTGACTGGTAGTTAACGTGAGTTCGACGTAAGCGAACTAGCAAACCAGTGCCGGAAGCTGTAACTGATCTTTGACACGGATATTCAAGGATGGCTTCTGTGCCCGACATGTGTAAGCGATCAGCCCAGCCAGCAAATTGACGAAGCAGTTGGCGACACGGCGGTGGCGCGAGTGCTCTATTTGTGAGCTGTTCTTCAACTGATCCATCACACTTTCGATAATCGCACGTTTACGCCGCATCAGCTTGTCCAACAGTGAGATTAGTCGGTTCTTCATCTTGGCCTTGAGTTTGGTGACCAGTTGCACCTGCTCATCAAAGAGCGTCTCGAACAGTGGTTGTGAAACATCGCCTTTATCGCCAAAGAGTTTGCCGAACAGTCGCTTGACCATCTCCGGCACGGGTCGTCGGTCGTCCGCGTTGCCGGGCGTGAGCCGCACAGAGAGCAACTCGCCGCAGTCGTTGACAACCAGCTGCAGTTTGAAGCCATAGAACCACTCCACGCTTGTTTTGCCAGCAAAGACTTTATGCGAGTGAATGCGCCGGTTGTGACAGACTTTCAAAGTGGTCGAATCAATGAAAGAGATGCCGCTGCACTCTCCTTTTCTGGTTTGCAAGTAGCCGCACAAAGGCACCAGTGCCGATGGCATCAACTCAACAACGCGGTTGTCTGAGACCAGTCGTGGGAATGCCCCGGCCATGTGCTTCAAGACGTGCGGCGTGTAGAAGGTCTTGCAAGTTACGATAGCCCGACCAATGGAACAGCACGATGATCGTCATTACTTCCGAGAGCCACAGCCTTGTTGCTCGCTGACGCTGGCCTGGCACGTCCGCCGACAATCGTTTGCGCCAGTGTGGTTCAAAGAGCAGACAGAAGTCGTCTATGTCACAGAAAACGGTTAGAATGTCCATTGAAGAGAATCCCTTTCGGCGTGATGGAAAGTTTTGGCGAACTTCATCTTTACCGAATTGGGTTCTCTTTTCAATTCTTACGTCGAACTCACGTTAGTTAAAGCCCTTTCAGTAACGTCTATCGTGTGTTCTCGAATATGGCAACACACAAAACTAAAAGGCTTCCGACTGTTTAAGCCGAAAGCCTTTGTTTATCGGAACGCCGAGATTCGAACTCGGGACCTCACCCACCCCAAGGGTGCGCGCTACCAGGCTGCGCCACGCTCCGTTATTAGTTACTTAGTATCTCTCACAAAGAATTTTGTCAAACGGCGCGCTCGCTCCGGCGCTTCGTCAGCAGCAGATTGTAACAAGTGCGAATTATCTCTCAGGCAGCTTCGATCTGGATTCTTTATCCGAATCGAGCATCATTAAAAGTTCATGCAATTGTTCGGAGATGTGTCGAAGCGCTGTGCCTTGCCCGCCGCTGGCAGAGCGGGATTGAGTAATTGTCGCGGAAGCGTCCGGCACGGATAGTTGAGGCGCGGCGGCAAAGGATTCCGAAGCTTCTACAGGCGGCGGCGCAACAGGTAACGGCGGCGTTGATTGCGTTGGCGCAGCAAGTTGCGGTGGCGGCGCGCTCGGCACAGACGACTGCGGCGCTGTCATGTCCGGCGTCACCATTTTCAGCTTGCTTGCGCCGCGCAATTCCGCCGCGAGTTTCTTGATCGCTCCGGCAATCGTGTATTGATCGTCGTAAAGCAATTCCTTGATGCGCAGCGCCATCTCTACATCGCGCTTGCGGTAGGTGCGCTGGCCTGCGCGGTTCTTCTGCGGCGCAAGCATCGGGAATTCCGATTCCCAGTAGCGCAGCACATGCGCCTGCACGCCCGTGATGTCACAGACTTCACCGATCTTGAAGAACAGTTTTTCGGGAATGGGAACAGCCGCGCGATTTAGATTTATCATGTTCGGGAGACCTCACCGCAAGCGTGCCGATTCCGCTAGCACGGTCATAAACAGGGATACAAATGGAACCAACTGAGACGATTCGTTGTCCTATGTTACCACGCTCCGTAAGCGTGTCAATCTTTCTCTGAAGAGGAAGTATCTAAAATCGACTGCTGACAGGCTGTCGGCTAAAAGCGTTACCGAACCCGCCGGGCAGAATATGTTTCAAAACGCTTGCCGACTTACACGTTAGTTTTACCCGCGCGTTTTAGGTATGAAAAAATATTGAGCGTTTAGAAATGAGTGTTATAGTGCCAGTCATCCACAGAGCGGCAATGCTATTTCCGAGCATTATCGCCGCGACGCATCCTTTTAAGTTCTTATATTTTGCTTTGTCTTACGCTTGATCGAAAGCGCAATGTTGTTTGGCAAGCCGGACGGTCACACGTTGCGGTTTTGGGCACAGTGCCGAACCGCATCATGCTGCTGCCAGCGTGCCGTTGAGAAAGTTCATCGCCATGATTTTCCTGCAAACGAGCGTGCGCCTGTGTTATGAAAAACGTACTCTTTTTTGTTTACCCTAAACTCCCTAACCCTTTGGAGGATGAATGAAAAGACTCTTCATTTTATTTGCTGCCGTCGCCGTCTGCCTCGCCACACTCGTGCCCGCACGGACACAAGGCCAGCATCAAGAGGAACAACTCAAAGTCAACAAAGCTCCCGCCGCCAAGTTTCTCAAAAAAGGCGCGGCAGCCGTCCACGGACAATACATCATCGTTTTCAATGACGAGGCAACCGGCTCCGTCGGTGTTTCTTCCTTTGCGCCTCAACTCGCGGATGCGATGGTTAATATTTACGGCGGCAAAATCAAGCACAAGTACCAGCACTCGCTCAACGGTTTCGCCGCCTATATGTCTGAGGAACAAGCGCTCACTCTCAGCCAAGACCCGCGCGTTGCATACGTCGAAGAAGATGGAACGATGTATGCGACCGGCACGCAAACAAATGCGACTTGGGGACTCGACCGCATAGATCAACGCGCGCTGCCTTTGAACGGCACGTACAACTACACCAGCACAGGCTCTGGAGTTCGCGCTTACATTATTGACACGGGAATTCTGACGAGCCACACGCAGTTCGGAGGCCGCGCGTCAGCCGTCTATGATGCTATCGGTGACGGACGCAACGGGCAGGATTGTAATGGTCACGGCACGCACGTCGCCGGAACAGTCGGCGGCTCGACTTATGGCGTCGCCAAAAGCGCTTACCTGCGCGCCGTCCGCGTGCTTGACTGCAGCGGTTCGGGCAGCAATTCGGGCGTCATCGCGGGTGTTGACTGGGTGACGACTAATCACATTAGTCCCGCTGTCGCAAACATGAGTCTCGGCGGCGCGGCCTCTTCGGCGCTCGATCAGGCCGTCACGAACTCCGTCAATTCCGGCGTCACCTATGTCGTGGCCGCAGGCAATGAAAATCAAGATGCCTGCAATACTTCTCCGGCGCGTGCTTCCGGCGCTTACGCCGTTGGCGCGACGACGAGTTCGGATGCACGCGCGTCCTTCTCTAACTACGGCACATGCGTTGACATCTTCGCGCCCGGCGTCAACATCACTTCCGCTTGGTACACCAGCACCACGGCGACCAATACGATTTCAGGAACATCTATGGCATCGCCACACGTCGCGGGCGCGGCGGCGCTTTATTTGCAACTGCACACGACTGCTTCTCCTTCAACGGTGCGAAGCGCGTTGACTAACGCGGCGACGACGGGGCGTTTAACCAGCATCGGCACAGGCTCACCGAACCGGCTGCTATATTCACTGTTGCAATAAGGTAAAATTGCAAAACGAACTTTGCGGCGCTTGACTGCAAAGCCATACCAGACGAAAGCCGCTTCGATAAAACTTTTACGAAGCGGCTTTCTTATTTGAGTGCCTTATTTGGCAGCTCATGCCAAGTGGACGCTTGCCGATACAGCAAGCTATAATTCGGCAATTCATATTCACGTACAATGTTTCCGGAGGTCAGTTGTTTTGGTGTCTACCACGTCAACAGTTTTTCGTCTCGCCGCACGCCTCGACGAAGTGGGCTTTTCCGACATCGTCAAAATCCGCAATAAGATTATGGAACTGCGCGCAAGCGGCGCGAGCGTTTACCAGTTCGAGGGCGGCGAACCGTTCAGCAACACGCCCGGCTACATCAAAGCCGCGATGACGCGTGCCCTCGAAGAAAACAAAACACGTTATGCGCCTTCGTCCGGCATCGCTGAATTGCGCGCGGCTATCGCCGACAAACTGCGCGAGCGCAATCGTATTCCGGCGCGTGATGAAGACGTGATTGTTTTGAACGGCGGAATGCAGGGACTCTTCGGCGCGTTTCAATCCCTCCTCAATCCCGGCGATGAAGTCTTGGTCTTTTCGCCTTACTGGACGCCGATCAAAGACATGATCGCCAACTGTCAGGCGACGCCCGTACTTGTGCCGACACAGATTGCGCGCCGCGACGGATTCACCAAGACGCTTGCCCGCCGTACAACCGCCAAGACGCGCGCCATTTATTACAACACGCCGCAGAATCCGACGGGCGTCGTCTTCACGCGCGAAGAAGCCGAGCACGTTGCCGCCTTCGCGCGCGAACATGATTTGATCGTTATCGCCGACGAAGCTTATGAAGATTTAATTTACGATGGCGAACATGTTTCCATCGCTTCGCTCGAAGGCATGTACGAGCGCACGATCACATCCTTCACGCTCTCGAAATCTTATTCGATGACGGGCTGGCGGATGGGCTATGCCGTCGCCGCAGAGCCTTGGATGACAGGCTTGCGCAAAACAACTCTGTACTCGACGAACGGCGTTTCGACTCCTTCGCAATGGGCTTCGCTCGCGGCCTTCACGACACCATCGAACTTCCTCGAAGAATCACGCGCCGCCTATCGCCAGCGGCGCGATTTGCTCGTTGCCGGATTAAACGAATTAGGCTTGACGTGCGACGCGCCCGCCGGAGCCTTTTACGTTTTCCCGGACGCCTCGCGCATCGACACGGACAGCCGCCGCGCCGCCGAAATTCTTCTCGAACGCGCGCAGGTCTCGACGCTTCCCGGCGCTATCTTCGGCGAACACGGCGAATCTCACCTACGTTTTTCTTTCTCCACCGCCATCGAAACCATCGAAGTCGGGATCGATTCCTTGCGCCGCCATCTCTAAAGTAGATGTTGGATGTCAGATGCTAGATGTTGGTATTGAAACGTTCTTTCTAGCATCCGGCATCTGACATCTAACATCCGTATATGTTAAGCGAGTTCGATTTCATCCGACGCATACGGCAACGCGCCAGCGAAAAAAACCGCCGTGTCGCAGGACTCGTGCGCGGCATCGGCGACGACTGCGCCATCCTCAAGCAATTCGCCGGACGCGACACAGTTATCACCACCGATCTGCTTGTCGAAGAAATAGACTTTCGCCGCGAGTGGACGACTCCGCGCTTGCTCGGCCACAAAGCGCTCGCCGTTTCCCTCTCCGATATTGCCGCGATGGGTGCTCGTCCACGCTTCGCGCTGCTGTCCATCGGCGTGCCGCAAAATACCTGGCGCTCCCAATTCCCAGATCATTTCTACGAAGGTTTCTATGCGCTCGCGGATGCACATAAAGTCGCGCTCGTCGGCGGCGATATATCGCGCACACCCGAACGCATCGTCGTTGATTCCATCGTGATTGGCGAAACAAAACGCGGTCACGCCGTTACACGCGCGGGCGCAAGTCCCGGCGATTTGCTTTACGTTACAAGCACGCTCGGCGGCGCAGGCTGCGCTCTGAAATTGCTCGAATCAGGCACGCGCCTCGTCGTAAAGAGAAAACAAGTAAGAGCAAGTGCGCTTGATGATTTGTTGCTTCGTCAACTATGTCCGAAACCGCGCGTCGCGTGGGGCATACGGCTTGGCGCAAAGAAGTTGGCGACGGCGATGATTGACGTGAGCGACGGATTATCATCCGACCTTTTTCACCTGTGCGAAGAAAGCGGCGTCGGCGCTGACATCGAAGCCGCGCGCTTGCCCGTTGACCCGCTCATTATGGAAGCAGGCAAAGTGAAAACGGCACAAGACGCCTTAGCCTTCGCGCTCGACGGCGGCGAAGATTACGAACTGCTCTTTACGGTGCGCCCGACTGATGCGGCGCGCGTGCCGAAACAAATCAATGGCGTCACCGTCTCTCAAATCGGCGTCATCACAAACCAGCGCGGGCGCATACGGCTTATCGAAAACGGGCGCACACGAAAATTGCTGCCGCACGGATTCGCGCACTTTTAATCTACGCTAATCTACAGCCGGAAAAGCGGTAGTGGGCTAGTTTGAAGTTTAGCCCTATGAAGTTTGCATATCCAACAAGCCAACAATATCCGCGATGCTCCAAAGTTTCTTACTCACTCCGGCTTCCATCGCGGGCGCGCATCGTAAAGTTTGATGAATGCGAACGAAGTTATAATACATATTGTTTAAGGCTATCGCGTGCATGTGATTCTCTAGCTTCTTTGAAAAAGCGTTGGTCAAACGAGTGAAGCGGCGCATGTTCATTCGCATGGTCAAGTTTTGACGCTCAATATAGCTGGTAGAGATTGCGGGCGGGAACGGATCACCGGAAATAACTTCGGCGTGCGTGCCAAGACACTTTGCAGGGCTATAACGAACTTCGTCTTGCTCTTTGCCGTAAATCTTAATCAGCATGGCATAATCAATATCAGCACCGAACGCGCCCTCAACAGCTTCAAGATAGGCTCTCAATCCATCCGTTGTAAGCATCACGCGATTGCGTAAGCGGCTCGCTAAGTCGTTCATAAACTCTGATGCGGTTTCCACGTCTCGACGGCCTACAAGCCAGCACGGGATAAGTTTTGTGTCTGCGTCAATCGCTAAGAACGTCCACACGTCACCGTAACCTAATATGCCCTGATGCTCCGGCGCGACATTCTTTTTTTTGGAATGACAGAAAGACCATATCTCATCACATTCGATGCGGCGGCAAGATAGGTTTCGCAAAGTCTCGTCTTGATACTTCGCGCATACCGTTCCAACGTCAACTAATAGCTTTGTAACAGTGTCTTTTGCTACGCCCGTCATGCGAACGGTTGAACGAATGGAGCAGCCTTCGACAAGGGCGGCGATTACTTGCACACGACGTTCGGTTGTTAGCTTGTTCATACTAGTCATTATGCTTGCGCGGGCAGAAATAGTCAAGTTAAAAAATTCAGCATTATAAGTCTTATCCTCCCTATCGTTTAACTTTGAAGTTGAAGCATAGCAGCTGTTAGTATAAGCTTAGGTCTACTTTGTCGAAGCTTGTACTGAAAAGGCAGTTTATGACGTATCAAGAATTGGTCAAACTTAAAGCCGAAATTCCCACTGTTTTCGTTCCCGGTGCTCCCATCGAAAGTTACGATTTCTTGGCTGGTAGGACTAAGGAAATGACTTCAGTTCACAACGCAATCATACAGCCCGGACGACACGTCATCTTATTTGGTGAAAGAGGTGTAGGTAAAACTTCTCTGGCTCAGGTTCTTGTAGACATTAAGCGTGGCGACGGCTTTCACACCTTAGAGACTGCCAGTATGGACTGCGATGAGTCCGATGATTTTTCATCTTTATGGCATAAGATATTTTGTGTATTGCCTTATGATGAAGTAGATGGAATGACTAGGTATATAGATGTGCTAATGCATGATGAGATTAGTCCTGACAATGTTCGATTTGCTCTTAGCCGATTTAGAAAACCGTCGCTAATTGTTATAGATGAAGTTGACCAGTTAATAAACGAAGAGGCTAAGAGCCTTTTAACTGCTACGATTAAAAATCTATCTAATCATCGCGTCAATACAACGCTAATCCTTATTGGCGTTGCCGATTCTGTTAATGAACTTATCGTAGAACGCAAATCGGCAGAGCGGTCTCTTGTTCAGGTGCGTATGCCTCGAATGCTACCAAGCGAATTGGTAGCTATTATCGACAGAGGGCTAGAAATTTTAGGAATGACTATTGAGCCATACGCTAGAGAAATAATAATTGGTCTCTCTAAAAGATTGCCATATTACACACATTCATATGGTCTGTTTGCAGGGCAAAAAGCACTCGGAGAAAACCGACTAGCTATTACGAGGGACGATGTAATGCTTGCTACTCTAGACGTAGCTGAAAGTGCATTTAACGTGCGGACTGCTTATTATGATGCTACACACAGCAATCAGAGTAACAATCTTTACAATACTGCATTACTATAGCGGCTTGCAAATGAGTGTGGCTTATGTGTAGGGGCGACCCTTGTGGTTGCCCGCCGCTTGGATGGCATTCAATCTACCGGGCAGGGACAAGCCGCTGCCCCTACACTCAATTTGATAGGACACGCGCAATTGCAAATGGCTATAGCTTGCGCGATGTGTGAAACAAACGACTTAGGTTTCTTTCCGCCAGTGGAGATGGGAAAATGGTTTTCTGCTTTACAGGGCAAGGAATATAAGGCTTCCGGTTATGTTCACTACCTAGATGAATTTTGCGAGGACAAACGCAAGCGAGTGCTTGATAGAGTCGGCGAAAAACGAAAGTATCTTTATCGCTTTGCTGACCCTTTAATGCAGCCGTTTGTGCTTATTCATAACTTCGGGCAAGGCAAACTAAACTCAGACTTATTGAGGCACGTACTAGGTCAAGCGCGGCTCACTTATCCGGCAGACGAAGCTTTGCTTTTTTGATTTGACCATCTAGCATTAGCAGCTTTTTCTGCAATCTCTTTGCGTTTCTTAGGTGAGAGTTTGGCGGCGCGAGCATTGCCACCTTTTACAGCACCTAACTTTCCAAGCGCAACAGCCGCCGCATTCTTTTCTCGCGGCGGTTCTTCTTTTACTTCGCCCGTAAAAATGTCTAGGATACGTTTAGCACGTTGGTTAGAATCGCGTGGTAGTTTGCTTGGTCGCGTAGGCATGAGCAAAAGTATAGCCGCTTATTTTCGAGAGTCAAGAAATGAAGTTTTCAATTTAATTCAAACTAGCCCACTACCGGAAAAGCTACTTACTTGACCGCTTGACCGCGCTCCGTGCTAGAGTGATTTTCTTATGATAAACGACGCCCAAGCGAGCCACGCATCCACATCCACTGATCCGGTCAACCCGACGACTGTCGAAGCTACGCATATTTCATCCGCCACGCCTCGCAAAACCGTCTGGCGCGAATATTTCGATTTTCTTGCCGTGACGTTCATCATGTTTCTCTTCGGCATGACGTTTAACGTGCAGGCCGTCGAAGTGCCGACAGGCTCTATGCAGAACACGATTTTGATCGGCGATCATCTGCTCGTCAACAAATTCATTTTCGCGCCCGGCAAGACACTGCCCTTTCTGCCGCAACGCGAGATACGGCGCGGCGACATCGTCGTCTTTAAGTATCCGGGCAATCGAGAGCATCCAGAATTGAACGATCCCGAAACGCCGCCTTATACTCTTTTCGTCAAGCGCGTGATAGGGCTTCCCGGCGACAAACTCGAAACGCGCGGCACGCAGGTTTTCATCAACGATCAATTACTGCCCGAACACCTCATCACGGCGATTGACCGTAACGACAAAACGCCCGACGAAATCATCAATGAAACCACGCGCAAAGAAGCGGATAAGTACAACGTTTATTACCGGCCGCGCGCAGGCCAATCCGCGCAGGACGATTTTGACCGCACATATTTTCACTACGGTACAGAGGGCAAGCCCGTCATTATTCCGCCCGGCAACTATTTTATGATGGGCGACAATCGCGACAACAGCGCAGATAGCCGCGTCTGGGGACTCGTGCCGCGCGAACTAATCTTCGGGCGTCCGATGTTCGTGCTCTGGTCTTACGACAAAAGCGTTTCGCCAGGCGGCATCGGCAGTTTTCTCTCGAGCATACGCTGGAGCCGCACAGGGACTCTGATTAAATAGCAATTAGAGGGCGACTAAATAGCCGCGCGAATTGAGCGTGCGAGAGTTTCGACGAATGCTGAAATTTCACAACACACTGTCCGGCCAGCTTGAAGAATTTCGCCCGCTCATTGACGGCGAAGTGCGTATGTATTACTGCGGCCCGACCGTGTGGAGCTACGCGCAAATCGGAAATTTTCGTTCGACGATCTTCGTCGATATTCTGCGCCGCTACCTGAAATTCAAAGGCTACAAAGTCACGCACGCGATGAACATCACGGATGTGGAAGACCGCATCATCGCGCGCTCGATGGAAGCGAAGCTTTCGATTGACGACTACACCGCGCAGTACATCGAAGCGCTCTGGGAAGACTTCGACGCGCTCGGCTGCCAACGTCCCGACGTAGTGCCGCGCGCCACGCGCCACATTCCCGAAATGGTTTCCCTGATCGAACAACTCGAAGAGCGCGGTCACGCCTACAAGTCCGACGATTCCGTTTATTATCGGATCAGTTCGTTTCCCGAATACGGCAAGCTCTCGAAAATAAATTTCGCGGGCAACATTGCGGGCGCAAGCGAGCGCATCGACACGGACAAATATGAAAAAGAAGATGCGCGCGATTTCGCTCTCTGGAAAGCCGCCGGAGCAAATGAGATTGCGTGGGACACGAGTTTAGGGCGCGGGCGTCCCGGCTGGCACATCGAATGCTCCGCAATGTCTATGAAGTATCTGGGCGAGACGTTCGACATTCACGCGGGCGGCGTCGATCTAATTTTCCCGCACCACGAAAACGAGATTGCGCAATCGGAAGGCGCGACAGGCCACCCGTTTGTCAAATACTGGCTGCACTCAGAGCATCTCAAAGTTGACGGCGAAACGATGTCGAAATCGAAGGGCAATTACTACACGTTCCGCGATTTGAGCGAACTCGGTTTTGCGCCCGTCGGCATACGCTATTTTCTTTTGAGCGTGCCGTATCGCAAGCAACTAAACTTCACGCTCGAAGCCCTGCGCGGCCACGAAAAATCCGTGATGAGTTTGCGCGATTTTCGCGCGCGCCTCCAAGAAGCGCGCGTTGAATCGGGCAACAATCCGCGCCTGACAAACGCTGCTGCGCGCGCGCTCGAAGAATTTACCGCCGGACTGGACGATGATCTCAACACATCTGTAGCGCTCGCCGCGCTCCACAACCTAACGCGCGAAGTCAACACCGCACTCACGCGCAACGAAGTTTTTGAGAATAACAAACAGGAAATCCTCCAACTACTCGAACGCTTCGACACAGTGCTCAACATTTTCGGCGACGGGCAATCGGAAATGCTCGACGCAGAGATTCAATCGTTGATTGATGAACGACAGGAAGCGCGCCGCCGCCGCGACTTCACACGCGCCGACGAAATCCGCGATCAATTGCTTGCGCGCGGCACTACGCTCGAAGACACCCGCGACGGCGTGCGCTGGAAACGACGTTGACCGTAGTGGTATGATAAGCAATGAACAAAAGCCTTTGCGCTCACCGCAAGGCGGAGTTGCCGGATAAGGAGCTACCATGAATGAAGACACCACACGCGATTTACCCGCCCGCTCGTTTGAAGAACGCGTACTCGCAGAATTCGCAGCCTTTCGCGCCGAGTTTCGCACTGAAATCAGCGCGCTGAATATGCGCCTTGATGCCGTCGAAGAACGTTTGACGATGCTTGAAGAAAGAGTTGACATGCGGCTTCGTGAAACGCGCCCGATCTGGGAAGGTATGCAGGAACAACTCCAGCGTCTCAACACGAAGCTCGACATCTTCTTCGGCGACTTTAACGAACTACGCACGTAGTAAGTAATCCTGCTTCGCCGCATGGACAAGCTCGAAACAGCCACGCCTTCGCAACCATAGTTAGCCGGAACTTTTCGCAATCGCCACACGCTTTATCGTCCGATCTATGCAATCGCTAAACTCGTATTCTCGAATGTCCGTTATGTTCAAACTTCAGGATTCCCATCTTCGTCCGCAAGACACACGCGCTAATCTGTTCGGCGATTAGCCTGCCGCCCGCCCGCCTTTTCTCGTCGCTTTTCAATTTCCTTTCTTCAACTTTGTCCCTCGCTTTCACGCTTAGGAGAAATATATGTCTACGACTATCGCACCACCGAAAAGACCCAAAATAAAAACCGCGCTGCCCGGCCCGAAAGGTCAGCAAATCGTCAAAGCCGATCATCAATTCGTTACTCCGTCTTACCCGCGACCCGAATGGCAACTCGTCGCCGAGAGCGCATCAGGCGTCTGGGTCGAAGACGTTGACGGCAACACCTTTTTAGATTGCAACGCGGGCGTCGCCGTTTGCTCGACAGGCCACTGCCACCCGGAAGTTGTCGCGGCGATTCAAGAGCAAGCCGCCAAACTCATACACATGTGCGGCACGGATTTTTATTACGATCTGATGCCGCGCCTCGCACGCAAGCTCGATGAAATCACTCCCGTCCCAAGCCCGACGCGCACGCACTTTGCCAACAGCGGCACGGAAGCCGTCGAAACAGCCCTGAAGCTGGCGATGTATGTGACGGGACGCCAAAAGTTCATCGCCTTTTTCAACAGCTTTCACGGGCGCACGCTCGGCTCGCTTTCTCTTACTTCGTCCAGAGTCGCGCAGCGCAAAGGCTTTCATCGTCAGGCGCTCGACGTGACGCACGTGCCTTACGCTTACTGCTTGCGCTGCCCGTTCAATCTCGGTAAATGCGAAGACGGCTCATGCTGTCTCGGCGGACTGGATTGGATCGAAAAACGATTGTTTAATACGACCATTGCGCCCGAAGAATGCGCGGGCATCGTCGTCGAATGCGTGCAGGGCGAAGGCGGTTACATTCCCGCGCCGAAGGAATTTTTACAGGGCTTGCGCCGCATCTGCGACGAGCACGGCATCATGCTGATCGTTGACGAAGTGCAGAGCGGCATGGGACGGACGGGCAAAATGTTTGCGAGCGACCACTATGATCTCAAGCCTGACATTCTGTGCATTGCGAAGGGCATTGCATCCGGCCTGCCGATTGGCGCATGTGTTGCGCGCGCCGATTTAATGACGTGGCCGCCGGGCGCGCACGCCTCCACCTTCGGCGGCAATCCCGTAGCAATCGCCGCCGCGCTCAAGACGATTGAACTACTGGAACGCGAGCTTTTGCAGAACAGCGCGGACGTGGGCGCGTACTTGCAGGATGAATTGCGCAAGCTGATGCAGAAACACGATTGCATCGGCGACGTGCGCGGGCTTGGCATGATGATCGGCGTGGAGTTTGTCGAAGACAAAAATTCGATGAAGCCCGCTCCCGAACTTCGTGACCGCATCGAACGCAACGCTTTCGAGCGCGGATTGATTTTGCTCGGCGCGGGCGCAAACACGATTCGCTGGTCGCCGCCGCTTATCCTGACGCGCGAAAATGTCGATGTCGCTCTGGAGATTTTCGACGAAGCGATTGCAGCAGCGCACACCTAAATCGAAGCACATACGAAGAGCCGCAGATGTGACTTGGGTAAACGCGAATTCAAATCATTCCGATTCGCGTTTCATCCACTCATCTGCGGCTCTTCGTTCGTTCGAGGCGCAATGCAAAAAGCGCGCGGCACGTCTTTACATCTCGTCAATCAACGCGGGCTTTCTTTTCGGCGGCGCAGGCGCGGTGGCGACGGCTTTCAGCGTGCCCTGCCCGTTATACCCATCTGCGACGTTTGAGGGCAGCGAGGTAAACGTCAGCGTAAGATTATTTTCTCCGTCCGTAAATTGCCCTGTCGCCGACAGCGCGCTGCTCGGATTATCCACGAACGAACCCGCACCGAGCGGCGCGAATTTGAATTTTCCGTTATCTGCGACAAGGCCGGTTGAGACGCTATTTAACGCGCGCGGCTTTGCGCCGTCACTATTCTTCAAAGCGAGCGCGAACGTCGCCAGTTTGCCGAAACGCATCACGCGCAGTTCGCCGCCGAAGCCGAATGTTTCCCCTCGCCCCGCGATGCCACCCGACATCGTAAATTTGCCGTCGGTCACGCGGTACGGGCGCATCGAAGACTTCCATGCATCTTCGACTTCAAGCGACAGATTCTGGTCAGCGATGGCGAGCGGCACGATGACAATTTTGTATGGCGACGAAATCACCTGCGCAGACATGCCGCCGCTCTCCGGCGAAGTCGCGGAGACGCGCACCGCATCGTTCGCCATGCGCGAGATTTCAACCGCGTAGCCGCCCGTGCGACGCGTGCCGAGAAAGGCCGCGATGACGGCATTCGACTTAAAGAATTCTGCGCTCATTTCCGGCAAGTTGGGCGCGGCTTCCGCGCGTAGCGCCGCGTACACGTCCGCATCCCGCGCGACAATCAGAACGGTGTCGGCGACGCGGCTGAAGCCGCCTTCCGCCAGAACCTTCAAATCATTGTTCACGTTTTTCTCCGTGCCGCGCGGCATTTGCGCGTCCGTTTCGTGACTGCCTTTTTTATTCCGCGATTGCTGCGGCGACGATGTGGCGTTCGGTAGCGCTTTTTTGGATTGCGTCGTATCGCACGCGGCGACGTTCATTCCATTCACGATGAGCGGCAAGAGCGCGACCAGCACGCCAGTTCTCAATTTCAACATACGATGATACTCCTGACTTCACTGTTTTCTTCGCGCATGTTCGGAGGAGAAAAGAATGCGCTTCACTGGAATGAACGATTGAGGCTCCATAACATTGCATCCACGTAAACAAGATGCACGCTTTTCGCCAGACGCTGCCCTGAACAAATCACGCACGCAGCCGCCTGCCGATTTCCTTCAAGCGCGCGCCTAATCTTTCTTCGTCAACGGTCAGAACGCGCCCATCACGATAAATCTCTTTTCCCGCGACCATCGTTAATAACACATCTCGTCCCGATGAAGAAAAAACAAGCGCCGCGACGGGATCGAAAACAGGCAGTTGATGCGCGCCGTTTAGATTGACCACGGTTAAATCCGCTTCGAGGCCAACGTCGAGCGTGCCCGTTTGATTTTCCAACCCTAAAGCATGAGCGCCGCCGCGCGTCATCGTTGACAACACATCGGCGGCGCTCATCATCGCCGTGACATCGGAAACACCGCGTGCGGCGCGCGCAGAGAGCAGGGCGAAGCGCGCTTCCTCTAACATATCGCAGACGTTGTTGCTCGCCACCGAATCGCTGCCGAGGCCGACAATTACTTTATGTTCGAGGAATTTCGCGAAGGGCGCGCGCGCGTGACCGAGCTTGGCGTTTGACTTCGGGCAGTGTGCCACGCGCGCGCCCGCTTCGCGCAATGTTTCGATGTCGGCGTCATCGACTTGTATGCAATGCGCGAGCAGCGGGCGCACGCTCAACACGCCGAGCGCGGCGAGATATTGAATCGTTGAAACTTTGGGCGCGTTCCATTCAATGCCGCGCCGCGCTAATCCTTCGGCGAAAGTGCCGCGATTTTCGCGCATCAATAAATTTTCCGCAATGGATTCCGCCGCGTGCATCATCAAAGGCAACTGGTTTGTTTCCGCATAAGCGGCGATCAGTTGCAGAAGCTTCGCGCTCACAGTGTAGGGCGCGTGCGGCGACACGCCGACGCGCGCAAGGTTGCTTTCACTTGCGCGCAATGCGGCGATCTTTTCTTGCAGTTTGTCGAACTGCTCACGCGCCGACTTCGGATCAGGCCCGAAGGCTTCCTGATAGACTGTGCCGCGCAAACCTACATCGCGTAAAGCGGCGAGGCTCGCCATGCCGGAATCCGACGCGTCACCGACGCAGGTTACGCCCGCGCGCGCCGCTTCAATCGCGCCGCACGTCGCCGAAACGCGTATATCATCAGGCGTCAAATGTTCGGCGCGCGTCAAGGTCAGCCTTCTGAGCCACGCCGGAAAATCGTTTTCTTCTTGTTCGAGAAAGCCGCGAAAAACCGTCAATTCCAGATGCGAATGCGCGTTGACGAAGCCGGGCAAAATCGCCGCCTCGTTAAAGTTTTGCAGACGTGCGCGTGGAAAGTTTTTGACGAGAGTCGCGCGCGTATCGCAGCCTATGATGCGTGTGCCTGCGATTGCCACTGCGCCGTCGTCAATCATGTCCGACGAGACGGGCAAAACATAGCGCGCGCAATAAATCGTTACGTCTGAATGCTCACGTAAACTCACTGCCGAAGGTTCTGGTAAACTAACGGCAAGCTCGTTTGGCTTTGACTGAGTTTCGGATTGAATGTCGGATTGAGTCACGCGGAAATCTCTTCTGAATCAGCGGCGGACAAATTTTCCGTGCGGCGTTCCGCTCGTTGCAGCACAAACCATAGTAATCCCGATAACGCGATCACCACGCCGCCTGTTCCCGCGACAATGCGTATGCCGTACACATCTGCCGCCGCGCCCGCCGCGAGCATCGAGCCGACCATCATCAGCGTCGTCAGCGTTTCATACGAAGCGAAGACACGCCCGCGATAACGATCTTCTGTGCGGCTCATCATAATCGTTTGCTGCGCCGTCCACCAGATCGCGAAGTTGGCTTCGCGCGCGGTCAGCACAAGCGCCGCCGTCCACAGCGTCGGCATAAAGCTGAACAGCGCGAGGCCGCATCCGTCAAAGATCATAGAGCGTCCCATGCGCGCGCCGAGTTCATTGCCCGTTGCATTATTAAAGCGGCGCGCAATCGGCGCACCGAGCACGCCGCCCAAGCCCATCGCGATAAAGAGCACGGAGATACCGAAATCCACCGGACGCGCGACCCAGCCCGTAACTGTCGCCGCACCAAGCCGTGCGCCGAAAATGCTGTAGAGCGCACGCGCGACGCCGTTGCCCAAACCCCATCCGGCGGCAACGATAAAGATGCTCGCCAGTACACGGTTGCCTTTAACGTAATGCAGACCTTCACGAAAATCTGCGAATGCGCGGCGCAGTGAACCGTCGAAAGAATTGCCGCCCGCTGTTAAAGCAGGAAGAGTGGAAGCGGATGTTGCACTGACTTCCGGCTCTACGATTTCAAGCGGCGTAACGCGCACGCTCTTTTCAATTTCAGGCAGTTCCCTGTTCGTTGCAAGTTCCGTGATTGCTGCCGCGTGTTGCTCGCTCGTCGGCGTGCGAATGCGGCGAATCATTTCGGCTGAAACGAGAAAGGTCAGAGCATTGATCGCAAACACGGCGTTGCGCCCGACGAAGGTTGCGATAAGACCGCCGAGCGCAGAGCCTATAGCAATGGTCGCGGCAGTCGTCGAAGCCGAAAGAGCGTTGGCGCTTAAAAGTTGATCCTGCCCGTGTGTGATGTTTGGAATGGCCGCGCGCTTGGCGGCGTTGAAGAAGGCGGAGACGCTGAAAAGCAGCGCGCCGACGATGTAAATAATCGAAAGTCTGGCGAAGCTTGTGGCGAAGACGAATCCGAGGGCGAGCACTGCGCGCGCTGCATCAGCCGCAATCATCACGCGCCGTCTGTCCGCGCGATCCGTCACGACGCCCGCAATCGGCCCGAAGAAAAAAAGCGGCAGATGCCGTGCCAGCGCGTAAGCGGCAAGCGCGAGTCCCTGCCGATGCAGCCCGGCGAGTTCAAACGTCAACGCGAGCACGGCGATGTTGTTGAGCCAGTCGCCGATCTCGGAAACAATCTGCCCGATCCACAGGCGGCGAAAATCAGCATTCGCACGCAGCAGTTGGCGATACGTCAACGCACTTGCTCCGCCGTCGTCCTCGCTGTTCCCGTTGTCAGTGCTGCTGTTGAGGTCGCCGCTGCGATGCGCTCGTCGTTACCGTTGCCGCTAATGCTGCGATTGCTTCCCGCTTCATTTCCAGATAGGCGGCGCGCGGCTTTTAGTTTGTGGTAGCGTTCGAGTATGTCCGTCACGTAAGCGCGCGTCGAAGGAATATCTATGCGCGCGACGAATTCTATTTCTGAGAGCGGGCGATTGTTGTTTGTGCGGCTCCATTCTACGGCGCGACTCGGCCCCGCGTTGTAGCCCGCGACCATGCGCGCTTCGACGCCGGGGACATCGCGAAAATCTTCGTAAATTTTTTCCAGATACCAGCAGCCGACTCCGATGTTGCGCTCAGGGTCGCGCAGCACAGTGCGCGGATCACGCGCCATCTGGCGTTCGAGTTCGCGCATTCCCGTCTGGGCTGCCCACTCGCGCCCGACAGTCGGCGTCACCTGCATCAAGCCGATTTCGCCGTCGCCGCCGATCTTCCATGGACGAAAATAAGTTTCTTCGTAGATAACGCTCCACACAAGGTCTGGATCGAGCCGGTAGACGTTCGCCTGCCGCTGTATGAACATGTCATAGCGGTGCATCCATAATTGATTGAAGTAGTAGAGGCCGACAGCGCCGCTGGAGAGCAGAACGAGAACGATGACGTAGCGTTTCATGGGGAGCAGATGTTATGAAAGCAAATACGAAATGCCGGATGTTAGCTGCTAGATACTGGTAGAAACCCGCTTTGACTAACATCTAGCATCTAACATCCGGCATCCGTTTTAATTGTGACGCTTCAAATGATTCCAGAAAGCAACGGGAGCGTAAGCTTTATCGACGCCTTCATAGCGCGCGCGCACGGCTTGTTCGTCGAGCACGTGTCCCTGTAGCCAGACTTCGGCAGACAACATCGCGCCGATTTTCAAAGCGCCGCCACGCAAGGCGCGACGATTGACGAGCACTTCGAGCCGCAAACATTCGAGGTCTAGGTAAACCCAGTAAAGCTCGCTGCCTGACAAAGGATTGCGCAATGGTTTGAAGGCGATGACGCGCCCGCACAGGCTCCAATCATTTTCATGCGCGGCTCGCGTCGGCGCATATTTTTCCAGCGGCTGCCAGCGCATTTTCGTCGCACGCGCAGGGTTGCAAACGCGCGCGCGATACGCGAGACCGCAGAGGCCTACGTGCAGTTCGTGTGCGCGAAATCCGAGGCTGCCAACTTCCGTCAAATTCTGCAACTCGAAGAGAATTTCCGTCTCCGTATTGTCGCAGTAGCCATGCACTACGGCTTCGCCTTCTTCATCGTATTCCGTGAGCGCCCACGGAGCAATGCGTTGTGCGTAGCGCGCGCGAAAGCCGGGACGACAATCGGCGTAAAAGGTATCGCCCGTGCCTGATTCGTAAAGCACTGTCCAGACTTCCAAGCCCTCGCCCAATTTCCAGCAGCGCCCGTGCAGCACTGCGCCGCGCCGCGTCAATCTCGTCGCTTCGCCCTGATCGCCCGCGCGCTCTGCGAGATGATTAAAAGCCTTCTCGCTCGGCACTTCAAGACCGATGGTTTCAAACGTTACATCCATAATTGTAAATCAACAGGTGAGGCATTAGATGACAGTTGTTCGCGAAAAGCAAGAAGGGTGCGTTTGGCATTCGATACGTCATCCGGTTGCGCGCCGACGCCGTTTGATCTTTGTCGGCGGTACGGCATCCGGCAAACTCTTATCATCATCAGTAGCAGGAAGAGGCGCGCGACTTTTGAAGCCGCGTATATTACGTTCGACACCACGCGCGGGACGCTTGCCGGAGCGCACCATCTCGGCAAACAAATCCATATCGTAATCGGCTTCGCGCGACATCTCCTCGCGGATCGCGTGCAGCATCTCTAAAAATCTTGGTTTGCGATACATAAGCGAACGACGAAATCAGTAGTCAGAAGTCAGGAGACAGAAGTCAGGAGACAGAAGTCAGAATGAAGAACAGTAACAATCTTTGGTTCATGCAGAATGTGTTGATCCGCGCGCTTATTCTGTCTACTGACTCCTGAATACTGCTTTTCATTATTATAGTTTCTCCGTTGCTTCCGAAACTAAAAACTCCGGTGTGACGATCATTGGAACGAAGAAGCCTGCCGCCGTGTTGAATAAACGTATGCGTGCCTGCCTGCGCACATTAGCGAGATGGCCGAAGTTCCATGTCACCAAGTAATCTATTTTATGCACGGAGGCGATGGCGGTGTGCAAGGCGTCGGCAAGATATTTACGATGAAAGATGCCGCGTGCGACATAGCCTTCGGCGAGAATCGCGGCTTCGTCCGTCAACTCGACTTGTGCGAGCGCGCCGACGAGTTTGAGATAGCCTGTGCGATGCGGTTCCGGCACGCGTTCCAATTCGCGCGTGACGAGCGATGAAACGACGGCGCGGTAATCCGGCATCTCGCGCTCCCACCATCGAATCGTCAGATCACGACGAAACGGCTCACCGTTATCGAGATACGCGCCGACAACAGACGTTTCCAGATAAAGGCTCTGCTTCATGGCTCGCTCGTTCCGCCGGTTTGTGCGGGTTGCGAAGTCTGGTTAGAGACAGGAACAACGCTCAACGGTTCGAGCCGCAGGACGCCTCTGCGAAGATCGAATGTAACGCGGAAGTTGCGCAGAAAATTTCCGCCGACGATGCCTGTTTGCTCGAAGCCGGAAGTCTCGTTGATCGGCCCCAGATCAAGCACTGCGGCGTTCATGTTTTTCTGCCGGTATGAGCCTAAAGTGAGTTGAGGCAAAAGAAGCGTTCGGATGTTTTCACTGACGCCCGCAGCGCCGTACACACGCAACCGCGCGCCTTCTTTGTAAACATTGACTTCCGCTTCGCGCGCAACGAGCGATTCCGAGAGCACTGATACGCTTGCGCCCGTATCGACCACAAAATTGAGCGGACGTTCCACGCCATCCAGATGAACTTCGCCGCTCACGAAGCCGCTCGATGTCGTGCGCAAGGGAATCTCGATAATATTCTTTGTCTGCGACGCCAGAGCCGCATCATCATTCATCGCCCGCCCGCGCAGAAGCGTCATCTTACGCGCGCCGTAATCAACTGCGACGACGAAATCTTTTAGCGCAGAGAGGCCGATGTAGCCGTCTATCTTATCTTTGTCGTTGTAAAAATGGCGTATGTAGACAGGCACATTTTCGATACGCGCCGCGTTCGGTTCTCCGAGTTCAAGAAAAGGCAGAAAGCCGTAAACGATCTCGAAGCGGCCACCGCCGCCGACCGCGCGCGCCGAGCCGCCGCGCGCCACCGGGCGCAGGTTCAAATGTTTAGCGGCTTCTTCTGAAATCACGGACATGCCGGAGCCTGTGTCGAGCACAAACCGCAACGGCTCTCTCACTCCGTTAACACGCACCTTAAAAATCGGGCGATCTCCGCCAGTCTCAAAAGGCACCCTCACACGGTCTTCGCTCTGCACTTGATAAAGCGGTTTCTGCTTGCCTATATAACGCAGGAAATCAATCAGGCCGCGAATGCGCGCGCGACGGTCTGCGTCGGTTCGCGGCGCAATCTGCAAAAAGCGTTCGTAAGCGTCGGCGGCTTCCGCGTAATGCTGCGAGCGCGCCGACGCCTGACCGAGATCAAAAAGGTAATCCGGCTCATTACCGTCGAGAGAGATGGCGCGGCGAAGTCCGCTGACGCATTCGTTCAAGCGATTATCGTAAAAATCCACCATCGCGAGACCGGCGATGGCAAGCGCCTCTGTTTCTTTGAAACTCAGTGCGGTGCGAAATTCTTCAATCGCCAAGCGAAAATCGCCGGACGCAAGCACGACGCTGCCCAACAGAGCATGAGCGCGCGAGGAGAGCGGATCGCTCGCCAGCACACGCGCCGCATGATCGTAAGCATCCAGAAAATTCCTTTGCTTGAGCAGCGCGAAACTCAAACCGAGCCGCGCCTCCTTGTCGTGCGCGTCCTTTGCGAGCAGTTCGCGATACAACTTTTCCGCGCTCTCAAATTCGCCTTCACGCAATAAACGCGCGGCGCGAACTCGCGCTGAATCGCCGACCAACGTACCCGCGCGCGCTTCTTCCGCCAACGCACAACACAGCACGCAAGCTATAACAAGCGCAGCAACGAAAACGGTTTTTGTAGAACGCAACGACATAAGTAAAAAGCAGGAGTCAGAAGTCAGAAGTCAGGAGACAGAATAAAGGCAAGACAGGAATTGCGAACACTATAGGGTAGCTTGAGTAAATCATCGCGCGTAAATCATTACGATGTTCTTAATTCTGACTTCTGGCTCCTGTCTTCTGACTCCTGTTTTCTGACTTTCTTCACTTCAATATTTCGCCTGTCTTCATAGACCATAGCACCAGATCGAGTTCGTCGAAATCAATTTGCGCATCGTCGCTGAAACGTTTGAGCCGTTCTTCGGTCGCTAAATATCTCACGCGTGTCGAAGGCGGCTGCGGCGATTCTATCACGCCTAGTTCGTAGAGGCTGCGCAAGATGTGCTTGTCGAGAATCGCGTAGCCGCTCAAACCTATGTTGCGAAGAAAGTGGCTTGCCTCCTTATAGCCGAGTCCCTTGATGCGTTTTTCCTTCGCGAGCCAATCACGGCGCGCTAAAGGATCGGTGAAGCTTTCCAGCTTTTCACGAAGGCGCATGTCGCATTCTTCGCGCAGATAATCACGCGTCACAACAATGTAGCCGGGACGCGCCGCCGGATAACGATGCACTCCCGTCAAGGCCTTCGTCAATTCTTCGTGGCTGCCTTGATCGAGCAGATGCCGCACGGCTTCGATGGAGCGCAAGCCCATGCGCGCCGATGCTCCGGCGGTGAAAATGCAAAAAACCAATTCTTCCCAGAGCTGCGCGTCTGTGCCTTCACGCCATACGCAACGAAACTCCGTGAGCCGCGCGTTTATCTCCGCGCGACGTGTGCGATGCGCGTGGCGTATGCTGTCAATGCTAACGGGAAGAAGTTCTTTTCGCACAGATTTTTTTCAACAACAGGATTTTAAGAGTGTGTTCGTAGACTGTCAACGCACTCTTTCATCAAAAGCTTATCAACAATCGTCCGCGCTCGAGCACCAGAGAACCTTTCCCGCGTGCATCTTTTATGCGGCGCGCAAACATCTAAAACCCGCATCAACTCATTGATGCTCTTTAGCAATCAATTGAACGCGCTCGATGATACCATGCGGCGCTTTCCAAAAACTTTTACCGGTAAGCCATAATGAAACTGAATTCGCAACGCTTCGCTTCGGCTCTCTTGTTTCTAACGCTACTTGTCTTGGCGAATCCCGTCGGGCACGCGCACGGTGTGACGCCGTTTGATCGACAATCGCCGCCAACCGCTCCGCCTATCAACGTACTATCGCAGCAGCCGGATATGTTTCCGCAAACTGCTCCGCAAACAGGCGCGACGCCAGCGTCGTTTCCGACGCCGATTGTCGTTCCGCCGCTTGACGAAACTCCGACTGCCGGAACGCAAGGGCTACTCGTTGAAACTTTGGACGGGCGCAAGGTCTCGGAGACGGCGGCGGATCAAGGCTTCAATCCTGCATCCGCCGTTAAACTCGCGACGGCGCTAACGGCCTTGCGTACATTCGGCCCGCAGTATCGCTTTACGACTGCGGTCTGGACAACCGGCACATTCGATCCGTCAACGGGCACGATCAGCGGCGATCTTTATATTTCCGGGCGCGACCCTTCGTTTCACTACGAACATGCCATTCAACTCGCGCGCGAACTTAACCGTCAGGGCATACGCACTGTGACAGGCGATCTTATCGTTGCGCCGCGCTTTACGATGAACTTCGATTCGTCAACGCAGCGTTCCGGCGAGCAGCTTTACGACACGCTTGACCAGACGCGCAGGCCAGCAGCAGCCGTGCGCGCATGGAACGACGAGCGCGCGATTATCGGCGACGATGCGAGTCTCGCCAATGTTGCGCCGGGCGTCGCCGTGCTGGGCGCGGTCTATGTCGATTCCGTGCCCCGCGATGCGCGCATGTTGCTTATTCATCGCTCCAGCAAACTCGTCGATGTGTTGAAAGTTCTGTTGTGCTACTCGAACAATTTTATGGCCGAGCGCATCGGCGACACTCTGGGCGGGCCGCAAGCTGTTGGTCGCACAGTTATTTCAAGCGCGAAGGTCGCGCCGTGGGAAGTGTCGCTCGCTTCGACAAGCGGGCTGGGCGTTAATCGCGTCACGCCGCGCGCGATGATGAAAGTGCTGCGTTCCCTGCGCGACGAACTCGCCAAGAACAACCTTGAATTGTCGGACATACTGCCGGTCGCGGGCGTTGATCCGGGCACGCTGCACAAGCGCTATACAAATTATTCATCGCGCGGCAGCGTGATCGCCAAAACAGGCACGCTCACGCGCACGGACGGCGGCGCAAGCGCGCTTGTCGGCGAAATGCGCACGGCGACGAATGAAACGCTGCTTTTCGTGATCTTCAATCAACGCGGCAACATCTCGCGCTTTCGCGAAAATCAAGACAGGCTCGTAACACAAATACAGAACTCGCACGGCGGCGCTGCTTCCTTTGCTTATCGTCCGCTGAAGCTTGCGATGCGTCTCGCAGACACAGAGACGGGCGCAGCCAATTCCACGCGCAAAGACGAATACGAACCGGCGTCGAATTGATTCATTGATTCCGCAATCATCATCGAGCGTAAGCGGAAACGGTGTTCTAAAAAAGTTTGCGCCCCGGCAGCCTGAGAGTCGCCGGGGCGCTTTTACGTCCCCGCTCACACGCAGCGTGCGGCACCGCGCGTGAACTAAAGGACGATGTCATGGCGGAATAGTTTCGAGCACATCCTTGACCGAACCGAAGCGCCTTCTGCGTCGAGGAATGCCGCACGTCAATTTCCTCATCGCAACTCTTACGGCGCTTGCGTCAGGATTCCAGACGCGCTCTCCTTCATCCGACCTCAAAGCGCAGCTAACAACTTGCGCTTCCATGCGCGCATAACTGCAACTTCTACGCCGCTCATCAGCAGCACAATAAATTGCTCTGCTTAAACTAGGGTTTCACTTGTTAGGGCGGGCGAAAGCGCCTTTCCAACGGTGTATCGCGCCGCCGCGCAGGATGCCATTAACCGCTGTCCGCTGTTTCTATAAGTTACAAGCCTATGTAATAGGCGCGCGTACAGGTTCACTGATCCGCGCCCGCCTTCTTTTGTGGCGCAAACAACTCGCTTGACATCTACCCGCACGCCTCTTACCATCCGTTTCGATTGTGCAAACGCTTCCCGATTTCTTTATTTCCTTTGCCGGCATCCCGGATTTGCGCCCGCCCCCCGCGCGTATAAAACATGCCTGACATCCTGCTCGTCGAAGACAAAGAAAGTTTGCGCCACGTCCTGCGCTTAACCTTAGAAGCGGCTGGCTATTCCGTTACGGAAAGCGCCGACGCGCGCGCCGCCGCGCAGGAAATAGCGTGCGCTCCGCACAAACTCGTGCTGACGGATTTGCGTATGCCGCACGGCAGCGGCCTCGACGTGTTGCGCGCGGCGCGAGCCGCAGACCCGGACATGCCCGTTATTGTGATGACCGCTTACGGTTCGATTGACGAAGCAGTACAAGCGATGAAAGACGGCGCGCAGGACTTTCTGCAAAAGCCCGTTGACTCGAATCATTTACTGCTGCTTGTCGAACGCGCTCTTGAAGCTTCACGCCTGCGCACGGAAAACATTTTGCTGCGCGAGGAATGGTCACGCCGCTATGGTTTCCCGCGCATCATCGGCGAATCCGAAGCCATCAAGCGCGCCGTCGCCGAAACACAGCGCGTCGCACAAACCGAAGCAACCGTGCTGCTCTTGGGTGAGAGCGGCACAGGGAAAGAATTATTCGCGCGTGCTGTGCATTATCTTTCCGCGAGAGGCCAGAAAAGCGACAAGCCGTTTGTTGCTATCAACTGCGCGGCGATTCCCGAAACCTTAATCGAGAACGAACTCTTCGGCCACGAGCGCGGCGCATTCACAGGCGCGACTGACCGCCGTCTAGGGAAATTTGAACTCGCGTCGGGCGGCACGATCTTCCTTGACGAAATCGGCGAGATGCCTTTGAGCGTGCAAGGGAAATTGCTGCGCGCCATCGAAGAAAAAACAATTGACCGCATCGGCGGGCGCGCTTCGATTCCGGTGGACGTGCGCATCGTCGCCGCGACCAACAGAGATTTACGCCAAGCGGCAGAAGCGGGCGACTTCCGTAGCGATTTGTTTTTTCGTCTCGCCGTCTTTCCCGTCGAGATTCCACCCTTGCGCGAACGCGGGCAGGACATCGCGCTTCTCGCCACGCACTTCGCGGCAAAGCTCGGCAAGGAATTACGCGGGCGCGCCGCAACCTTAAGCGACGCGAGCCTTGCCGCGCTCGAAGCTCATCGTTGGCCGGGCAACGTGCGCGAACTACAAAACGCTATCGAGCGCGCCTGCATTCTCGCCGATGCTGCAATCATTGAACCCGCTGACCTCGGACTCGCCGCATCATCACAGCCTACGGGTGAAGCGCAGTTGTTCGCCGACCTCGATACGTCCGGCACGCTTGCCGAAGCTGCCGGGCGCGCGGCGCAATTCGTCGAGCGAGGGAAAATACAGGAAGCTCTCCATGCGCATCACGGCAATAAAACGCGTGCTGCCGAAGCCTTAGGCGTCAGCTACAAAACTCTGCTCACCAAAATCAAAGACTACAATCTCTCAACGCATAATGAGCAATAATCCACCGGCTGATTCACAGAACGACGACGGCGGCGATGCTGAAGAAACAGAACCGCGCGCGGATGCGGGCATCATCGCGGGCGAAACGGAAGTGCCCGTCGGCACAGCCGAAGGCGAATCCGTCGGGGAGCAAAAAACCGCGCAACGCGAGCGCGATGCAAGCACGGGACGCCACGCCTTCCTCGTTGGCGCGGGCATTCTCTTAAGTCGCATCATCGGCCTCGTTCGCCAGCGCGTGTTTGCTTCTTACTTCGGCGTTTCAGAGGCTAGCGACGCTTTCACGGCAGCCTTCAGAATCCCGAATTTTTTACAGAACGTGTTTGGTGAAGGCGCGCTCTCCGCTTCCTTCATTCCTGTTTACGCGAAACTTCTGGCAGGCAAAGACGAACGAGAAGCAGGACGCGTTGCGGGCGCGGTCTTCGCGCTGCTCGCGCTCGTCACATCAACCCTCGTGCTCGTCGGCGTGCTTACGACGCCTTATATTATCAACGCCATTGCGCCGGGCTTTGAGGGCGAGAAACGCGCATTAACTATTCGTCTCGTCAAGATACTTTTTCCGGGCGCGGGACTCTTAGTGCTTTCGGCTTGGTGTCTCGGCGTGCTTAACAGCCACAAACGCTTTTTTCTTTCTTACACTGCGCCGGTTATCTGGAACATCGCCATTATCGCCGCGCTCTTTGGTTGGGGCAGCCACACGGCGCAATCTCCGCTAACAGAGCGGATCGCGCAATTTAAGCTGGCTGAAGCTGTCGCGTGGGGTTCGGTGATCGGCAGCTTTCTACAATTCGGCGTGCAACTTCCAACTGTGCTGCGTCTCGTCAAGCATTTGCATTTCACGTTCGATGTCGCGTCACAGAGCGTGCGGACGGTTGTTCGCAATTTTCTTCCGGTCTTTTTCAGTCGCGGCGTCGTGCAGATTAGCGCTTACGTCGATTCGCTGCTGGCAAGCTTGCTCGGCAACGGCCCTATGACGGCGCTTAGCTACACGCAGAGCCTGTACACGCTGCCCGTCAGTTTGTTTGGTATGTCGATTTCGGCGGCGGAGTTGCCAGCGATGGCGAGCGCGCTCGGCAACGAAGAAGAGGTCGCCGAAAAGTTGCGCCAGCGTCTCGATGCCGGGCTGCGGCGAATAGCTTTTTATGTCGTGCCGTCGTCGATGGCGTTTCTGGCGCTCGGCGATGTCATTACGGCGGCGCTTTATCAAAGCGGAAAATTCGGCAGCAGCGATTCCCTTTATGTGTGGGGCATTCTCGCAGGCTCCGCTGTGGGCTTGCTCGCCTCCACGCTCGGCAGGCTTTACTCTTCGACTTACTACGCGCTGCACGACACACGCAGGCCGCTTTTGTTTGCCGTCGTGCGCGTCACGCTCACCATAGTTCTAGGCTATTTGTTCGCGCTTCCGCTGCCGCGCCTTCTCGGGCTGGACATCAAGTGGGGAGCCGCCGGATTGACGGCTTCGGCGGGAATCGCCGGATGGGTCGAGTTCGCGTTGCTGCGCCGTACGCTCAACCGGCGTATCGGGCAGACCGGCTTGCCTTTTTCTTATGTGGTAAAACTCTGGTCTGCGGCGGCGATCAGCGCGGGACTCGGATGGACTGTTAAATTGCTGATCGGGCACCATCATCCGATCTTCATCGCCTTTTTCGTGCTCGGCGCTTACGGCCTCGCATATTTCGGTTTGACTTCCGCGTTCGGCCTGCCGGAAGCCGTCGCCGTGGTCGGAAAATTCACGCGCGTTTTACGCAGAAGCCGATAGTCCCATGTTACCCTTGTTATCTTAAAGCATTGCTCTGGAAGTTTTGGTAGTGGCTCAATCTAAAGAGAGCGCCACTGATAAATTGTAATCATGCAGAAAGAGTCGCAAACACAGTTCGTGCATCGCATCAGACTTGGAAAAGGAGAGACTCTTTCTCACGAAGCGGCC
>JAABUM010000165.1_pt1 | contig 134538 bp, 122 predicted proteins | sample 5559161 | NCBI WGS metagenome assembly JAABUM01 (sample SAMN10711868, study PRJNA513369) | rock metagenome | isolation source: Antarctica rocks | place: Antarctica: Victoria Land, Siegfried Peak nord
CGCAGCGATTGAAGCCGGCTTTGGTCTGGCGGTCGGTGGCCGCGCAAGAAGGGCAGGCAATGGTGGAGGGGCAGGTAGTCATGCCAGGATTATCGGCTACTCCTGCGCGAAACTGGACACTCCCTTGTCAAGGGCTGGCCGAAAAATCTTCCCGAATACGGTAAAATAACAGCGTGAACTACACCTTTTGTCAGCGCGCCTTTCTGGGCGTCTTTCTCTTTTGCCTGCTTTCCCCCGCCACCGCCGCGCCAGCCGTGATACCAACACTCAGCGAACTGTTGGCACGGCACCAACAGGCGTCAGGATCGCCGTCCGCCCGTCAAGGCAAGGGCGTGCAGGAGATCATCTATGATATTGGCGCGGGCGGGTTTGCGGGGACGCTGACGGTCTCTGAGGCGTCGGGGCATCGCAGCCGCACGGAAGTCAGGCTGGGGCCAATCGCCACCACGACGGGCAGCGACGGCAAGACGACCTGGGAGCAGGACGGCATGGGCAACGTCCGAATACTCAGCGGCGAAGAGCTGACCGAGAACAAGGCGGACGCCGGCTTCTCGCTTGAGAGCGTGGACCCCTTCAAGCGGGGCGTCAAGGGCGGCGCGGGTACGATGACGCTCCGGCCGGGGCGCGACACCGAAACTGGGTGTTATGTGCTGGATGTCCAGCCAAAGGGCGGGACCCAGCAGACGATTTACCTCGACCCGAACACCTATCTCATTCGCCAATCGGTCGTTCGCAAGGGCGGGATCGCCACCACGATCCGCATTCTGTCGTATAAAATGCTGTTTGGGGCGCAGACGCCGAGCCATCTTCAGATCCAGCCCGCCGGGCTGCCGCTGACCATTGACGCCGTGCTGCGTCAAGCGACGCGCAGAGCGACGTTCGAGGCGTCGCTGTTCGCGCCGCCGACCCTGCCCAAAGACTGGCAGTTTTTGACGCCGGGGGCTTCCACTCAGGTTTCATTCCCTTTCGCGACGGATGACAATGAGGTCGTGGTTTACGCCTCCGTCAACGGTCATCCGCTCCGCTTTCTGCTGGACAGCGGCGCGGGCGGCGCGTTTGTCACGGCCCAGGCCGCTCAGGCGGTGGGGCTGACCACGCGGGGGAACCTGCCCGCCCTGGGGTATGGCGGCTCCTCGGCCACGGGTCTGGCGGCCCAGGCGACAGTGGAAATCGGCGGCGCGGTCCGCCTGTCGCGCCAGCTTCTGCACGTCATTAAGGACCCGAACGTCGCCAAGCTCCTCAGCGAACACAGGCATGTGGACGGCGGGATCGGCTACGAGCTGCTTGCCCGCTTCGTCACCCGGATTGATTACGCGAACAAGCGCATCACCCTGACTGACCCCGCCGCGCCGCGCGCCGCCCCGGACGCCCGCGCCGTCACGCTGCCGCTCAAGCTCGAAGGACGGATGCCGACGGTTCTGGCTTCGATTGATGGCCGTCCGCCCGCGCGATTCCTGGTAGACACGGGCGATGCGGGCAGCGTTCACCTGTACACGCAGTATGCCGAGGCGAACGGCCTGCTGCCTCGGATTGGCGATCCGCGCGCGCAGACACGCTCCGGCGTCGGCGTCGGCGGGGTCGTTCAGGAGACAGTCACGCCGGGCCACAGCCTGGGTTTGGGGAGCCTAAAACTCAGCAGCCTGGGGCTGGCGACGATGACCGGCCCAGGAATTGCCCACATCTCCACAAATGCCGGTGGGATCGGCAACCTGGCTCTCAATCACTTCCAGGTAACTTTTGACTACGCGCGCAGCCAGATGCAGCTTGTGCCTGTCCCGGTCATGCCTCCCGCGCCCCTTGTGCCGCTTGCCATTTCCCCCCTAAAGACAAGCCGCGCCGAACGCCGCTTCCATCGCATTTTCGCGGCGGACGTGCCTGCGCCGCCTGTGCCTGCGCCGCCTGTGCCTGCGCCGCCTGTGCCTGCGCCGCCTGTGCCTGCGCCGCCGATGACGCTGGAAACGCTGATGCTCAAGCATCTCGCGGCTCTAGGCGGCGCGGATGCCCTCACGGCGATTAAAAACACCAAAGTGGTTTCCAGCGTTCTCACCGGCGGCATTCAGGGAACCATCACGACCATCTACGCCGCGCCGGATCGGGAATACGAGGAAGACAAGCTCGGCATTCTGGACATCACGCAGGGCTACGACGGCACGAAGGCTTGGCAACGCGACACCAACGGCAACGTCCGCCCGCTGGCGGGCGAGGAGCTAAAGGACCTGCGCGTCCAGCTCTTTTTCGACACCAACTCTTATATCCTGCCCGGCCGTATCCCCGGCAAGCTGACCCTGCGCCCCCAGCCTGAGCCGGACACGGGCAATTGGGTCATGGACGCCCTGCCTGAAGGCGGCAAGCCCAGCACACTGTTCTTCGACCCGCGCACGTTCTTCATCGTCAAGGAGCAGCACCTCGATGACAACGTCCAGGTGACGACGACCTACGGCGACTACCGGACCGTGGACGGGGCGCGCTTCCCGTTCAGCATGACGGTTACCAACGGCACCGCCCGCTATGACATCATCGGGACCGTCATCCAGCTTCAGAACAATACCCTGCTGCCGCCGGACCTGTTCTCGCCGCCGGCGGGCGGCGACAAGTTCCGCTTCATCCAGCCCGGCCAAACGTCGGCGACGGCGCCGTTCGACACCGATGACGGCGAGATCGGGCTGGGGGTGCGGCTCAACGGCCAGCCGGCGCGGGTCTTCCTGGACAGCGGGGCCAGCGGCATCGCCTTATCCCAGCAGACCGCGACGCGGCTGGGGCTGAAAAGCAGCGGGTTTTTGGAAGCGCGCGGCTACGGCGGCTCAACGGACCTGCACCCCGTTCTGGTCAACCGCTTGGAAGTGCCAGGGGCGGTTGAGTTGACCGAGGTGACCGCCATCGCGATTGACATGCCGGACACGCTCAATTCTTACTTCACCCGTCCAATCTCCGGTTTTGTCGGCTACGACCTGCTGGCCCACTTCGTCGTCCGCGTGGACTTCCCGCGCAAGCGGCTGACTTTTATTCAGCCGGACGCCTTCCGCCCGACCGCCCAGGACGGCATGGCGCTTCCCCTGGAACTGGACAACGACGTGCCTTCCGTCGTGGCGCAGCTCGACGCGCTGCCGCCCCAGCGGTTCTTGATTGATACGGGCGATGAGGCCGCCCTGCGGCTCTACAGCCCGTTCGTCGCGCAGTTCGGCCTGGACAAGAAGTACCCGCACGGGCTGCTGACAACGGGAGGCGGCATCGGCGGCGTCTCGCGCTCCCGCGTCACGCGCACCGGCTCTCTCAAAGTCGCAGGCGTCACGCTGCGCGGCGTCCCCACCGACTTTTCCCTCGACCCAAAGGGCGGTGCGTCGCTGGTGAACGCCGGCTCACTCGGCATCTCCCTGCTGTCCCGGTTCATCGTCACCTTCGACTACCCGCACTCGCGCGTCTTTTTTGCCCCCACCGCAAGCGTCCATGCCCCCTTCGTGACCAAGACAACGGGACTGACGCTGATGGAGACCAAAGACCCCCAGGGCCGCGCCCATGTCGTGGTCGCAGAAATCCAGGCGCGCTCCACTGCCGTGCGCGCCGGCCTGAACGCCTTTGACGAGGTGCTGGCGATTGACGGTCGGAAGACGGCGCAGCTCGGGCTGGCCGGCGCGCGCCAACTGCTGTCGCCCTTGTCCGGGCGACAGAGCCACACCCTTTTGGTCCAATCCACCATCGGCAGGCCGCGCGCCGTCACCGTGTCGCTGTTCGACCCGCTGCAATGACCGTGCTGCAATGACCGTCTGGTGTTTGTGCCTTCTCGCTTCTTGGGTAACACTCCACCAGGCGGGCGAGTGCATCACGCCCGCCGGAACAGGAGACAAAATGCGTACACCCCACTTTCATAGGATTGGTCTGGCGGCGACCTTCCCAGTCACAGCCCTGGCGCTGATGGCGGCGCTGGCCGGCTGCAATGGCAAAGCGGACGAAACTCAAACTACGCCTGCGCCAGCGACAGCTCCGGCGGCGCCGAGCGGTCCTTCGACGGCGGGCACGAACCCCTCCGGCACTCCGGGGGCGGCGCCCGGCGGCCCCAGCGGCACGATGATGAACAAGCCGTCCCAGAACCCTAACGGCGCGGTCGGTGACGCCGTGATCACCGCGAAGGTCAAGAGCGCCCTGATCGCCGACACCACTGTCGGCGCGAACGGCATCAACGTGGACACCAAGAGCGGCACCGTCGTCCTGCGCGGCAAAGTCAAGACGGCGGCGGCCAAGCAAGCCGCCATCGCGGATGCCAAGAAGATGCAGGGCGTGAAGAACGTCATTGACCAGCTCGCCATCGCCCCATAAACGCCCTGTCGCGGGAGGAGAAACCGAATGTCTTACACTTTGAACGGCCAGCCCGCCCAGCTTGCCGAGGAGCCGCACGACCAGAATGGAACGGTCTACGTCCCATTCAAGCAGGTCGTGGACGCCCTCGGCGGCTCCGTCACCTGGGACAATGAGACCAAAACGGCCTCGGCCACCCTCGGCCAGTGGACCGCGGCCTTTATGCTGGCTTCGGATACCGCCGACGTCAACGGCACGACGGTGCAGTTCCCGGCCCCATCCTATGTGGAAAGCGGCGAGCTGTATGTGCCCGCCGAATTTTTCCATGCCGCTTACGGCTATAACGTCACCGCCAACGGCACGGACGTCAGCATCGGCGTCTAGCTTAGTTTCAAGTCAGGCAAGAGCGGCGGGATAGCAAAAAACCGGCACTGGAAGTGCCGGTCTACTGAGCAGTGGAAGTCGCTACGCGACTGAGGACAGGCGAACGGTGGCTTGTTTTCAGTGCCGGAGGCACTTTCATTCACCAGTAGGCCGGCACTTCCAGTGCCGGTGCCCCCAGCCTTCCGTCATCACTGCGCTCCCCCGTCATCACTGCGCTACCCGCCCGTCATTACTGCGCTACCCGCCCATCATCCGGCGCACGAGGAATACGCCCAGAAGCACCTCTTCCCCGGACGGCGCTTCCCCGCCCCGCGCGTCGAGTGTCAGCAGGATTTCACACGCAGGCAGCATAGGGTCCGACGGCATCAGCCGCGCCATGCGCGCGAGACGATCCAGACACGCCTTGTTGTCTCCCAGCGTGTAGGATGCCAGCGCGCGCTTCGCCAGGATCGAGATGCGTGCCGCGCCCGGCTCCTTCCCCTGGGCGGCCCGCGCCCGGTAGCGGCGCTGGATGTTCATTAGAATCTTCCCCACCGTCTCGTCCCGCGCATACGAGTCCAGCGCCAGGTAAGGATAAAAGGCATCGCGCCCGCCGCCCAGGCTGCCGACGGCGTTCAAGATTTCCCGCTTCACGGTCGGCGACTCGGTCCGGTCCAGCGCGCGCAGCAGCGGCAGGGCGGCCTCCGGCTCCCCCAGACGGCCCAGCGCGTCGGCCAGGACGGCCAGATTCGCCGGCTCCTGCTCCGTTTGGAGCTGCGTAATCAGGCCGGGTAGACTGGCCGGGTCTTCGCGCTCCGCCAGGGCGCGCAGGGCCGCCGTGCGGACCGTCGAGTCGGGGTCGCGCATCAGGACGCCCAGGATGTCGGTTACGGACGGGTCGGACAGCCGCCCCAGCGCCTCCAGGGCGGCAAGCTGGCGCGGCGGGGGGCCAAGCTGGGCGGCGGCGGCAAGAGACGGCAGAGCGGCCTTGTCCCCGATCTTGCCCAGCGCGGTCGCCGCCGCGCCGCTGATGCCCGAGGCCGGGTCGGTCAGTTTGCGGACCAGCGGCATCGTCGCGCGCGGGTCCCGGATCTCGCCCAATGCGACGGCAGACTGCTCCCGGACCGTCAGCGAAACGTCGTCCAGCGCCCGCACCAATTCTTCCACCGCCAGCGGCGTCTTCAGCCGACCCAGCGACTCCACCGCCTGGGCGCGCGCCTGCGAGCTGCCCGCGCGGGACAATTTCTGGATGCCGGTGAACGAGCCGACGGGCTTGGACGCCTTGAGCTGTTTCAGCACATACGTCGCCTCCTGGCTCCCCGACTCGTGGATCGGGCGGACCAGCAGCAGCGCGACGACGCGCAGGGCCGCCGAGAGGACGAAGAGGACATGGTAGTTGCTGCGAATTAGGCCGTGCGCGGGAAAGGCTAGGTGTCCCAGCGCCTCCATCAGCGCCCCGCCCGCGACCGGGGCCAGGCCGCCCGCCAGACCCGACACGGCGGCGATGGCGCTCACATAGACGGTCCGCTTGTCGCTCGGCGCCGCCCCAATGATCAAGTTGAACTGCGTCAGGCCGACACCAGCCCATCCGACGCCCGCGAATGTATTCAGCAGGATGATATCAAGCTTGGTCAGCGAGAGGTGGAAGCGGTGCCCGGCGTCGTAGCCCCACAAGCCCGCGATCCCGTCGGGGAGCGCGAATACCCACAGCAGGGGCGGCACCACCACCAAGCCGCAGCAGATGATCAGGATCGGCTTGTTGCCGTATTTGTCTGCCAGATACCCCCAGACGGGCATGGACACGAGCGACCCCAATGAGGCGACAGCGGCCAGCAATTGCAGAGCCGTGAAGTTCAGGGCGAGGTACTGAATCTGGTAGGCCGTGAAAAACTGGCCGGCAATGGATTGGGCCACGACCACGGCGGCGACATAGGCGATGATCCGCCGGAAATTGCCGTCCGCGAACGGGGCGCGGTAATAGGCCAGCGCACTCTCCTGGGCTTCCGCCGCATCGCGCTCCGCCGACGTGACATCCGGGCTTTGCCCTCCGATCCCGAACGAGCCGAAGGCAAAGAGCGTGGCGGACGCGAAGATCACAGCGAAGGCCAGGGCTTGGCTCATCCCATGCTGCTTCGTGGCGGCGTCCAAAAAGTAGCCGCCCAGGATGGGGACGATCATGCCGACCCAGCCGCCGTACATGTTCTTGCGCCCGAAATAGCGGCCCCGGTTGTCATCCGGCACCAGGTCGGTGATCCAGGCGGTCCAGAGCGGAAGCGAGACGTTGGCGAGCAGGGAGGACAGCAGCGTCAGCGCCAGGAACGTCCCCACCCACCACGGGCGCGGCAGGACGAAGGGAATCAGCAGCATCGGCACCCAGAGCAGGCGCGAGATGAGAGAAAACCACATGACGAGCGGCTTGCGCTTGCCGTAACGCTGGGCGAGGAAGGAGGAAAGGAGCTGCACCAGCCCGGCCAGGGCGGGGATGCCGCCCAGCGCGCCGAGCCAGAACGGGCTGCACCCCAAGAACAGGGCAAAGCCCGTTTGGAACGCGCCCGACGTCAGCGAAATCTGGACGGTGGCGACGCAGCCTTCCAGAGTCCAGAGCCGCAGGGCGCGGCGCACTTGCAGGCGGGACAGGCCGGAAGGCAGCGTCTCCGGGCCAGAACTTTCGATTGCCGAATCTTCAGGAATGACGGTCACGCCTTACAGTTACCGCCGAAAAGAGTTTATTCCTGCCCCTCTTCCTGGCTATTTTCGGACGGGGCGTAGTGCAGTGGCGACTTCTATGGATAAGTCTCCGGCCGTTTTCGCCCAGAGACATTGCGCTCGCCGTCTCCTGATTGGACGTTGTTTGGACGTTTAAGGCGCCATCAGATCGCGCAGGCGCCGCACGTTGACCTCGTGCATCGTCTCGCTTTCCGGCGTCTCCACGATGACCGGCAGGCCCGCCAGGCGCGGGTCGTTGACCAGCAGGCGGAAGGCCTCCAGGCCGATCTCGCCCTCGCCGATGTGCGCGTGCCGGTCGGCATGGCTGCCCAGCGCCTTCTGTGAGTCGTTCGCGTGGATGACTTGCAGGTTTTGCAGGCCGATGATCTCGTCGAACAGCCGCATGGTTTCTTCATACGCTTCGGGGGTGCGGATGTCATAGCCCGCCGCGAAGATGTGGCAGGTGTCCAGGCAGACGGCCAGCCGGGCCGAGTCCTGGACGCCGCTCAAGATGCGCGCGATCTGCTCGAACCGCCCGCCGAGATAGGTCCCCTGCCCCGCCGTTGTTTCAAGCGCCACCCGCACCTTCGCCCCCGCCGTTTCGCGGTGGATCACGTCCAGGCTCTCGATCAGCCGCGCGATTCCGACATCCTCCCCAGCCCCCATGTGCGCGCCGGGGTGAGACACCAGAAAATCCACGCCCAGCGCTTCAGCCCGCTCGATCTCTCCCCGAAAGGCGGCGCGGGACTTCGCCAGCACATCACCCCCCGGCTCGGCGGCCAGGTTGATCAGGTACGAGTCGTGGGCGACGGTCTTGGTGATGCCGCTTTCGCACACAACCTGTTTGAACTTCTCGGCGAGTTCCGGCGTGATAGACGGTGACCGCCACTGGCGCGGCGAGGCCGTGAAAATCTGGACGCTGTGGCACCCGATGGCCGCGCCGTCCGTGATGGCGTTGTGATGCCCGCCCGCCGTCGGCATGTGCGCGCCGAGCAGGGGCTTGAGCAGGGGCGTGACGGGCGTGTCCAGGGCTTCGCCGAGAAGTGGGGTGGATTGAAGCATAATCATTCTATTGTGTGACTTTGTATGACTTCACCGACCATGAAGCGGGCACACGGCAAAAAGCCTGCCTTCTGTAACGTTCGGCGCGAGGCGATGTTGGAAACATGACAACGGGCCGCAGGCTTCTTGCCCATTTCATAGCAAACCCGCTTGACCTCCTGCACCAGATAACTGCCGTACCCGTGCCCCCTATGCGGTTCGGCGACTTCCATAAAGATATCCCCGTAGGGGGGATTATAATGATAGTACGCGCCGCCCGTGGCGACCGCCGTTCCTCCGACCTCGATCATCCAGTCCCCCACAGGCTCATGCTGGTGGGGAAAGATATGCGGAACATCTTCGGGACCCGCCTGTCGGAACGCCCCATCCGGGCAGGTGAGCCGAGTCGTCACGGCGTCCGCGAACAGAACAACATCGCTGGTGATGTTTTGGGCGCAGTCCAGGAGCAGCAGCAGCAGCAGTGGGATGTTGGTCTGCGCCTCGATACCTGTCGCGCCGCTGGCGGCCAGCAACTCCCAGAACATGGGCAGGGCGGTGGCCCGCACGTCGGGCAGGGCGTAGAACTCCATCACCCGCCCGACGGAGTCGGTACGGTTCCAAACGCCCCCGTACCCGCCGACGCGCCCATTGACGACTATCAGGTAGGGGTCGGCCATCCCCCGCGACAAGATGGAGTCTTTGATGATCTGGCAGTTTGCCTCCTCGCGGTAAAGACCCCGCAGTCCCTCGATTTCCTTGAACTCTGCTCGCTGTACCTGAATGTCCATCCTTGTCCTCCTCAGTAGAATGATGCCATACTAGCACACCAGCCACGAAAGGAGGCCGTTAGAACGAGACAACTGTAAGACGCCTTCAAGAAATTCTCACTTGATGAGAATCCTAGCATTCGCGTCTTGTGCTAATCGCCCTTCTGCTGGATGGGGGACAGGCCCTTGCTCATGTCCAGCATCCGCTGGACGGGGCGCAGGGCGCGGACGCGCGTGTCCTCGTCCATCGTGATTTCGGGCCGCTTGTCGCGCATGGCGAGGTAGAGTTTTTCCAGGGTGTTCAGCCGCATATAGGGGCACGAGGCGCAGTTGCAGCCGGAATTGGGCGGCGAGCAGATGAACTCGGCGTCGGGCCGGGCCTTCTGCATCTGGTGCAGGATGCCGACCTCGGTGGCGACGATGAACTGCATGTGCTCTAGGTGGGTCTGGACGTACTTCAAAAGGGCCAGCGTCGAGCCGATGAAGTCCGCCTGTTCCAGCACGGCTTCCTCGCATTCCGGGTGCGCGATGAGCTGGGCATTCGGATAGGCCGCGCGGGTCTTGGCGAGGCGGCGGGCGCTGAACTGCTCGTGGACGATGCAGAAGCCCGGCCAAAGCACCATCTCGCGCCCGGTCTGCTTCTCCACCCAGCGGCCCAGGTGCCGGTCGGGGCCGAAGACGATGGGCATGTCCAATGGGAGCTGCTTCACGATGTCGGCGGCGTTGGAGGACGTCACGATGATGTCCGACACGGCCTTGACAGCCGCCGAGGAGTTGATGTAATTGATGACGGTATGGCCGGGATACTGTTTCAGCCATTCGGCGTACTCGTCAATGGGGCAGCGGTCCGCCAGCGAACATCCGGCGTCCAGATCAGGCAGCAGGACCAGCTTGCCGGGGTTCAGAATCTTCGCCGTTTCGGCCATAAAGTGGACGCCGCAGAAGACGATCACATCGGCGTCGGTTGCGGCGGCGGCCTGGGCCAGCGCGAGGCTGTCGCCCACATGGTCGGCCAGGTCCTGAATATCCGCGTCCTGGTAGTAGTGCGCCAGGATGACGGCATTCAGGTCTTTTTTGAGGCGCAAAATCTCGGCTTCGAGGTTCAGCGTCGGATCAATCGCGCGGACGCGCAGGGACAGGTCATTCTCCTGTCCGAAGCTCTGCGCGGGCGGGTTCGCGTCGGTGCGGGCCATTGTCAAGGGTTCGGTCAGCGTTTCCATAGGATGAGTATACCTCCGGCGTTTGCTTTATGTCCCTAACGACGGGCAGCGGGGGCGGGTTCCCGTCACCCATCAATGGTGCAGCCTTTTGATGCAGGCGACCTCCGGGATGCCGAAGACGAAGCCGAGTCTGCGGTTCACCATCAGCATCGCCGCGTTGTCCTCGTGGTTCTCGGTCTCCATCTGCGCCACGCCGCGCCGCTTGGCTTCGGACAGGCAGCGGACTTTGAGCGCCGTCGCCAGGCCCCGGCCCCACCAGTCGGGGTGGACGCCGGTGAAGTACCATTCCAAGCCAGTGACGACGCCGACCCAGGCGTCCCCCAGCGCGGTGATCGCCAGAAAGATCGTCTCCGGGTCCCACCCGGCGAATTCCCGCTCCCATGCCTCAAACGGCGCAGGCAGGTAAGGCCCGACCTCGCGGAACGGCTGCGACGCCCGCGCGGCCTGTTCCAGCGCGTAGAGCTTGCGTCGGTTTTGGGGGCTATCCCCCCTCTCGGCATAGGTCAGCAGCCGGACGCCTTGCGCCTCGGCGCGGCGCACGGCCCCGGCAAATTGAGTTGGGTCGAACGCCATCAGATCGAGCGAGGACGGCAGGAACCGCTCCAGGGGCGCGAAGCCGCGCGCCCGGAGGAACGGGGCCGCTGGAGCATCGGGCGTCTCCAGGTAGCTCGTGTAGAGAAGATGGGCGCGGCGCTCCCGCGCGAACTGCTCGGCGCATCGGTACAGGACATCCCCAATGCCCTGGCGGCGATGGGCGACGGCGAGGGAGAAGTGGCACTGTCCCGGCCGGCGCGACGGCGCGGGCAGGGTGCGGTCGGTCGCCTGCAAGTGCCCGATGATTTCATTCCCCTCCGTCGCCGCCACCAGATGCAGGGACGTTCCCGGCCCATTGCCGTGCCACCAGTCAATCACGGGCGTTCCCAGCGCGCCGGTGTCGGCGCGGTCTTCTTCGTGATATTCGCGTATGATAGGAGCCGTCACTTTGAACTTTACCTCTAGACCTGCGTCTGACGATTGATTGTCCCGAATACTACCCTAGGACACCTCGATGATTGACCAAAACTACAAAGACACCGCTCACCTGCTGCGCCGCGCGGGCTTTGGCGCGGACGCGGCGACGATCCGCGCCGCCGCCCAGGCGGGGCTGGCCGCCGCCACCGATGCCCTGCTCCACCCGGAGCGGACGCCGGAAACTTTGGACGATAACGCCCTCCTGACTCGGCTGGCGGGCCTGCTGCCCACCCCGAAAAACGGCGGAATACCGACGCAGGCGGTCAAGATGTGGTGGGCGCACCGCATGGTCGCCTCGCCCCGCCCCTTGGTCGAAAAGATGACTCTGTTCTGGCACGGACATTTTACCAGCAAGGACGGCGGGAATCAGGGCGAGTTCCTGTATAACCAGAACCAGCTTTTCCGGCAGCACGCGCTGGGGAACTTTCGGACGCTCACCCAAGCCGTCTCGCGTGACCCCGAGATGCTGCGCTACCTTAACGGCAACCAGAACTACAAGGCGCACCCGAACGAGAACTACGCCCGTGAGCTGATGGAGCTGTTCACCTGCGGCATCGGCCATTACACCGAGGACGATGTCAAGGCCGCGGCCCGCGCCTTTTCGGGCTGGAACCTGCGCGGGGGCGAGTTCGTCTTCAACGCCCACCAGCATGACAACGATCCCAAGACGTTTCTGGGCAAGACCGGCAACTGGAACGGCGACGACATCGTGGACATCCTGGCTGCCCACCCCGCCACGGCCCAGCGGCTCTGCACCCAGCTTTGGGCCTTTTTCGCCTATCCGAACCCGGAGCCGGAGGTGCTGAACGCGCTGACCAAGACGTACTTTGCCAGCGGGTATGATGTTCGAGCCATTCTTGGCCAGATATTCCGGTCACGGGCGTTCTACTCGGACAAGGCACGGTTCGCCGTGATCAAATCGCCCGCGCAGTACGTCATCGGCACGGTCAAGATGCTGGGGCTGGACAAGGCCATGGAGCTGGCTCTGGCCGATGTCACTCCCGCCAACGACATGGCGGCCAACCAGATGGCGGCCAACCAGGCGGCGCCCGCCGCTCCCGGCCAGCCCGCCCCCGCCCTAGCGGCGCCCGCCGTGACCCCGCCGCAGGCGGCAGGCCGCAAGCTCGCCATTCTTGCCGGGCTGCCCGCCGCGATGCGCTCAATGGGGCAGGACCTGTTCGCCCCGCCGACCGTCAAGGGCTGGGACGGCGGCACGGCCTGGATCAACACGTCCACGCTCATGTCCCGCGTCAGCTTCGCCAACACGATCTCGCTCTCACGGGTGATGTTCGGCGGCCAGTCGGCGCGGCTGACGGATTATGTGCGGCAGAACAACCTGACGCCGGCGGGGTGGGTGGACTTCCTGGCCGAAGCGCTCGGCCCGCTCCCGCTGACGCCTAGCACGCGGCAAACGCTGATTGACTACGTCCAGGGCACGGACGCGCCCGCGCCGACCGTGCAGAACGTGGATTTCGCGCCTGGCCCGTTCGTCGCGCCGCCCCCGGCTGCCGCCCCCGCCCCCTTCCGCCGGGGGCACAGAAACAACGGTCGCGGCTACAACCGCCTGCGCGGGCCGGGCTATGCCGGCCTCGAAGGGCGGCTGCGCGGCGTCATTCCGCTCATCATGGCGACGCCCGAATACCAGGTGTGCTGAATCCGTCCGCCCCGCCGCCAGGGGCAGCCCGAATAACCCACCCCGGCGCTGCGCGCCGGCCCTCCCCAAAGGGGAGGGCGAAGAGTTTTCACCTCCACCTCCTCACCTTCCCGTTTCGGGAGGGTCGGCGCGCAGCGCCGGGGTGGGTTCCTGAAAGGTAAAGGATCATGTCCGCCAACAACTACTCACGCAGAGATTTCCTGAAAAAGAGCGCGACCACGGTCGCCGTCGGCCTCGCCGTCCCGCCCTGGCTCGCCAAGATGGTCTGGGCCGGCTCGGTCGCCGACAATGCCCTCACCGCCAGCGGCCAGACGGCGAACCGGTCTCTGGTCGTCATCCAGTTGACCGGCGGCAACGATGGGCTGAACACCGTCGTCCCCTACGCCGATGCCGCGTACCGTAAGGCGCGTCCCGTCCTGGCCCACGCCGACGGCAAGGTGCTGCACCTCAGCGATCATGTCGGCCTCAGTCCTGTCATGGGCGGCATGAAGGCGCTCTATGACCAGGGGCGGCTCGCCATCATCCAGGGCGTCGGCTACCCCAACCCCAACCACAGCCACTTCCGCTCGATGGAAATTTGGCAGACGGCGGAGCCGGAGCGAATCGCCTCCGAGGGCTGGGTCGGACGCTACCTGGACGCGATCCGGTCGGGCCGGACCTCGCCGCTGACCGGCATCAACATCGGCAACGAGGCCAGCGAGGCGTTCACCAGCGCCCACGCCGCCGTGCCCAGTATCCAGGGCCTGGCGAACTTCGGCTTCGTCTTCCCGCACAACGCCGATGGCGACACCCATACCGCCGCCCTGAAAAAAGTCCAGCTTGGCGATTCCAGCACCCCCTATGGCCGCTTCTTCCAGGAGACGGCGCAGGAGACCTACGACAGCGCCGACCGGATTTCGGCGGGCATCCAGAAGTACCACTCCACCGTCCAGTACCCGACGTCTGCCTTCGGGCGCGGGATGCAGGAGATCGCCCAGCTCCTCGCCGCGAACCTGGGGACGCGCGTCTTTTACATCTCGGCGGGCGGCTTCGACACCCACGCCCAGCAGGTCCGCCGCCACGACCAGTTGTGGAAGGACGTGTCGGACAGCCTGGCCGCCTTCCAGGCCGACCTGGAAGCGATGGGCGCGGGCGACAACGTCCTCACCCTGGCCTTCTCCGAGTTCGGCCGCCGCGTCCACGAGAACGCCAACGGCGGCACGGACCACGGCACCGCGTCGGAGATGTTCCTGCTCGGCAAGCCCGTCAAGGGCGGCCTGTACGGCGCCTACCCCAGCCTCTCCGACCTGGACGCGGGCGACCTGAAGTTCACCACCGACTTCCGCGCCGTCTACGCCACCGTCCTGGACCGCTGGCTCGGCACCAACAGCGAAGTCGTCCTGGGCAAGCGCTACGAAGACCTGAAGTTCATCTGACACCCCCCAGCCCCCAATAATGGGGGAGCAGGACGCCCGCTGCGAATGCGGCGGGCGTTTTTTGTTCTTGCGCCTTCGCCAGAGTTGTGTTATACTGTCGCTATGGACACCCAGTTCTGGCAGTCATTCGAGCGGCAGAAGGTGGATGGTAAATACCATCTTCAACGCCTGCTCGGCAATGGTGCCTTTGGTGGTGTCTTTCTGGCTCAGGAAATGATCGGGGAGCAGAACATCGGCGAGGTGGCCGTCAAGCTGATTCTGCCCCTTTCTGCGGATCAGGCGGCCCAGCTTGGCGAACTCATCGCCATGCGGAACCTGAATCATCCCCATGTCGTGCGCGGCCTGGCCGCCGGGGAATGTACACTCAACAACATCAAGCTGCTGTACCTGGTAATGGATGTTGCCGAAGGTACGCTGGAGCAGCGCCTTCAAACCGGTTCGGTCTCCACAACGGAAGCCAAAGAAATCGTCCGCAGCATCGCCGAGGGCCTTCAATTCCTGCACGGCAGGAACATGGTGCATCGCGACCTGAAGCCCGGCAACATCCTGTGCATCGGCGGCAAATGGCAGTTGGCGGACTTCGGCTTGATCCGTACCTTCGGTGCAGATAGCGCGGCGTATACGCAGACAGTCGCCGGGACGCCGTATTTCATGCCGCCCGAAAGCTTTAAGGGCGAAGTTTCTCCGGCTTGGGATGTCTGGTCGCTGGGCGTCCTCATCGTCGTCGCCTTCACGCGGCAGTATCCTTTTACGGGCGCATCCCATCACGAAGTCGCCAATGCGATTCTGATGCAGCCTCCGCGCATTGCATCCTCTCTGCCCACCCCGTTTGACGCCATCGTTCAAGGCTGTCTGGTCAAAGACCGCCGGGCGCGCACGACCGCCTCGCAAGTTTTGGCAAAACTTAGCGGCAGCGCTGTTGCACCCGCGAAAACGCCGCCCGCACCGAAGCCGCAAACGGTCCCAAAGCCGCAAACCGCGCGAACCCTCCCGCAGTCGCCGCTCCCCGCCAAGCCACAAAGTAGCGGCGCGGCTGGGCGGTGGGCCGTATTCGCCGCAATCGCCGCCGTAGCAGCATTCGCTTGGCACTCATTGTCTAGCAGTCGGCCACCCGAGCCTATTCACTCCGATAATCCCGTTGCGGTCACTCCTAGACCGGCTTCTGTTCATCACAGCATGGTGAGCCATCACCAGCCACATGTGAAACGGACACACGTTGCCTTCTCAGGGGTACGTCCGAGACTGACGCATCATGTAGCCACTCCGCATTTGCATCAGCCTCTATTGTCTGCTGTCCCGCGCACGATCCGCACAGCCGGAAACATCGCTCCTGCGCCTCATCTTGCGTCCTACACTCCCAAGCCGCGCATTCTGCATCACGTCAGCCATACGGTTGCCTACCGGCCGCGTTCAACCCGCTCCTCTATGGGCGATCTGCACAGCAACAGCAGCGTTGGAAGTAGTTCATACCACAGCAGCAATGAAGAGGCTTCCTTAAACAGCGACATCTCTGGTGGCTTGCATTGATGTTTGATGGCCCACCGCAACGACAGAAATTGAAGTTCCAATCAGAATCAGGAGAAGAATTATGAAGTTCACATTGATCGTTTTCATCGTGCTTTTGTTCTCGCTTATCAGCCCGAATGCCTGGGCGCAGGCTCCAAAGCCGCTGACTGAATTAAAACCCACAGAAGCCGACAATGACTTCCGCTTTCAAGGCGAACCTTTCGCCTTAGGTGGGAAAGTGATGCATTTTGGTTTAGGGGGGGATGACTACGATGAATACGCTTCAGTGTATGATTTGGGTGGAAAGTATACACGTTTCGAGGCTTGGGTAGGGATTGCAGACAAGTACCCATGGATGAGCAATGTAACCTATTCCGTGCGCCTTGATGGAAAAGAAGTTTTGTATAATGGTGATGATCCGATGAAGTCTTTTGATCCTCCTAAGCACATCGTACTAGATGTAACAGGAGTACAATCAATGAGGCTATACGGTAAAAAAACAATCTTTTATGGAGAGCCTGTTCTATATAAAGGTGCATCTGCTTCGGCGAGTGTTGCCACCCTTGTTGCGCCACAAGACGGCGCGACAGTGTCCGCAAGTTCAATCAGCCTGTTATGGGAGCCAGTCAACGGCGCAACAGGCTACGGCGTGGAGATCGTCTGCACCAAAGGCAGTTCACCGCGCATCTATGCGCTGAACGCCACCGACAGCACGACGAAGTTTGACCTGACCAGCGTAGCCAACGGCGAATACCATTGGTCGGTCATCGCCTTCAACAGCAAAGGCGTCATGGGCAAGTTCAGCAAAGACCGAACCTTTATCGTGGCCCGGTAACAATGGTCAAGACGCCTGCCAAAGACAACCCGCAGGCCAAGCAGAAGTCGGCAACAGCGATGGTACGCTGTTACGAGCCGGAAGAGTTCGACGCGGATACAAACGAGGAACGCGCCATTGCTGTTCTCGCAGAGAGGCGGCGGCAGTTCCTCTCGATGTTGAACACACGGGAGCCTCAGTCAGATCAATAGAACGCCCGCCGCATTCGCGGCGGGCGTTCTCGTTGTGGTACAATCTGCCTTATGAGCATCACAGAAATCAAAACCGAGATTGCCCGGCTGCCGGAGGCCGACCTAGCAGATTTGGCCCAGTGGTTTGAGGAGCTTCAGGCGGACGCTTGGGACCGTCAGATCGCCCGCGATGTCAAAGCGGGGCGCTTCGACGCCATCGTCCAACGAGTGGAGGAACAGGCTGAGGCAGGACAGTGCCAGCCGCTTTAAAGCAGCCAGTGTCAGCCCTGTCATCTTCGCCTGCCTATGAACCACTTTACCACGCCGGATTTCTGGCTTCTCTATAATGCTTTGCCGCGCGAGGTGCGCGAACTGGCCGACAAGAATTATGATCTGCTCAAGGCCGATTCTAGTCATCCGTCTTTGCGTTTCAAGAACATCGAGGGGCTTTGGTCTGTTCGCGTGGGCAGTCACTATCGCGCTCTTGGCCGGATGCGGGCTGATGGCCTCTACTGGTTTTGGATTGGGCCACATGGCGACTATGACAAGTTCATGCCGTAGACAGTTACCTATTCACAACCTAGGGTGGACAGCACACGGCCCAACAAGATTTCACGGTTCAAGGCGCTGCACCGACGCGGGCAGGCCGCCCCGGTCTTTGGACCGGGGTTGAAGCCGTCTCCCTCTATCCCGCAGAGTAAATGGCAGCATACGCCAAAGACAGTCCGCAGGCCAAACAGAAGTCGGCAACAGCCATAATACGTCGTTACGAGCCGGAGGAGTTTGCGGCGGATACGGACGAGGAGCGGCCCATTGCTGTTCTCGCTGAGAGGCGGCGGCAGTTCCTTTCGACGCTGAGGGAACGGTGATTCAGTCAGTCCGATAGTACGCCCGCCGCACACGCGGCGGGCGTTTTGTTGTCAAAGACAGCTTTATCATGTCATAATCACTCATGTTAAACAGGAACTCGGCGTCGGTGAAAGCGGGAACTTGAGAGTAAAAAAGAGTCGGCCTACGTCGTGACGTGCGTGGACCGGACCACGCGCTGCATTCGAGGCTTCAGCATCGTCTGGGAGCGAGACGCGGACGCCTTGCAGCAGGGAGTGGACGAAGCGCCCCCCGCCATTACTTCCGCGATGGGTTCAACGGCTATGCCGAGCGGCGGCATTATTTGGCGCGGCTTGCCCGCAAGAACCGCTGCTTTAGCCGGTGCCTGTGGGCGCCGGCACGGGCGGCAGACCTTCAAGCGCCAGTTCCCGAAGATGCCGGCAGAGGTTTGTGAGTTCGTTGACGATCTACATTTAGGCACTCCCAAACCGGCCAGCCACTTGACAATGTCTTCCGCTTGGGTTATACTGCACCAGTTTGCGACCAGTTCAATGGCCAAAGTCATGTCACGGCAGAAAAGCAAGGACAACCACACTAAGCTGCGCGATTTTCTTAGGAGTGGAACGCTTCAACCGGGGGAGCGCCTGCCAGGGGAGCGGGAACTGGCGGGATTTTTGGGGGTCGGGCGGACAGCGCTGCGCCCCGTCCTGGAGGAATTGGAAGCGCAAGGCTTCCTGCGTCGGCAGCCTCAGTCGGGCACGTTCCTGGTCGCCGTCCCGCCGCCGCTAATCTCCGGGACGACTGTCATGCTGGTGGCGCCATTCCAAGGAGCGGGAGGCACGGGGCAGGCAGCCGAGGCGGGCTGGCTTTACCGGGTGACGTCCGCTTTTGAGCGGACAGCTCGGTACGCGGGCGCCGGGTTGATCCTCCTGGATCAGTCGCCCCACGCCGGCGACCCCTGCTCCGTGAAGGACATGGCCCACCGGGCCATGGCGGCGGGGGCACAGGCGACCGTCTTGCTGCATCCGCTGGGAACGCGCGAGAAGATCGCCTGCGCCCTCTCCATCCTGCATGACCATGAGGTCCACCCCGTCATCGTCTCCGCTCGGACCTACCCCGGACTAGCAAGCCAGGTCTACTTCGACTCGGGATGGGGCGCGTATCTGGCGACCCGGCACCTGCTGACGCGCGGGCACACGCGCATCGGCTTTGCCGGAGCCTCCGTGGGACACGAGTGGGTGCGGGAACGCCTAGCCGGCTACCGTCAAGCGCTGGCGGCCTCGGAAGTCGCCGGGAACGCGGCCTGGGTCTGGCTGACGGAGGAGGGGGAGCGGCTGCCGCGACGCGAAGACGGCGATTCGGCCTTTGAGCGATGGCGCGCGCTGCCGGTAGGCGCCCGCCCGACGGCCCTGGTCGCCGCCAATGACGTGGTGGCCCTGGGCATCCTCGACGCGGCCCGCGCGGCCAATGTCGCCGTCCCCCAAGCGCTCTCCGTGATCGGCTTCGACAACGACCCGGAAGCCCTGCTGGCGGGGCTGACCACGATCGAGCGGCCCACGGAGACGCTGGGCGAGGCCGTGGCACAGATCACCCTGGAGCGGCTGGCGGCAGGCCCCCAAGCCGCGACGGTGACATTGCGCCTGCGCCCGGTCCTGATCGAGCGGGCCACCGTCAGCCAGACCCAGTCACAGAACCATTAAAGGAGATGACGATGGACCTCTCTTGCCTAGACAATCGCTTGACGGACGCAGAGCGGCGGACGTTCGAGGAGACGGGGATACTCGTCGTCGAGGACGCGCTCTCGCCGGAACAAGTCCGGTCGCTGACGGCGACGACGGATGCCGTTTACGCGCGGCATGTCGCACAAGGGCACAACCCCAAGACAGCGCTCTTCTACCCGAACTTCATTCCCGACGATCCCCAGTACCTCGGTCTGGTGGACCACCCGAAAATCCTGCCCAAAGTGTGGGGCATCCTGGGCTGGAACATCTACCTCTACCACGGGCACCTGATCGTGACGCCGCCATCGGGTCAGGCGCAGAATGACAAGACCTTCGGCTGGCACCAGGACAGCGGGCGGGTCAATCAGGAGATGGAGAGTCACCCACGCCCCCGTCTGTCATTGAAGGTGGCCTATTTCCTATCGGACACGAGCGAACCGGGGCGGGGGAATTTCTGGGTCATCCCCGGCAGCCAAAATCAGGACGAGCTGGAGCGCCCCCCGGACGGCGTGGGCCAGCCGGCGGGGGCGGTCCCGGTGCTGGCGAAGCCAGGCACGGCGGTCTTCTTCGACCGGCGGCTGTGGCACACGGCCAGCCCGAACTGGTCGGACGTGACGCGCAAAATCCTATTCTACGGCTACGGGTATCGCTGGATACGCACCAAAGACGACATGACCGTGAGGGACTTGTGGGAAGGCAGCGACCCGATCCGCCGGCAGATGCTCGGCGCGGGCACGGGCGCGAACGGCTACTACTCGCCCGGCGACGAGGACGTGCCGCTGCGCGCCTGGCTGCGCGAGCACAGCCCCGAAGAGGCCCCCTAACCCCCAAATATGGGGGAATAAGATCACCCACGAAGGAGACACGAGACAATGGCATTGACGAAACGAACGCTGGGCCGGACGGGCCTGGAAGTGACGGACCTTTCCTACGGCGCGATGGAGGTGCGCGGCTCGCGCATCTGGGGCGGGCGGGCCGTGACGGAGCAGCAGGCCGAGACGATCCTGAACGCCGTTTTGGATAGCGGCATCAACTTCATTGACACGGCCAACGATTATGGCCGCTCGGAGGAGTTCATCGGCAAGTGCCTGAGCGCCCGGCGCGGCGAGTATTACCTGGCAACCAAGTGCGGCTGCACCGTGGTCCACAAGGACGAGAACACCGACGACACGCCGCACGTCTGGACGCGCGAGAATCTGTTCCGGGGCCTGCACGAGTCGCTGGAGCGGATGAAGACGGACTATGTGGACGTGATGCAGCTCCACAACCCGTCCGTCGAGCAGACCGAACAGGGCGATCTGGTCGCCGTCCTGCAAGAGATGAAGCAGCAGGGCAAGGTGCGCTGGATCGGCTGCTCGGCCACCCATCCCCATATCGAGACCTACATCCAGTCGGGCGTCTTCGACGTGTTCCAGATCCCCTACTCCGCCCTAGAGCGCCACCATGAGGACGCCATCACGCAGGCCGGGCAGGCGGGCGCGGGCACGATCATTCGCGGCGGCGTGGCGCGCGGCGAGCCGGGCGTCGGCCTGGGCGACGGAGGGCGCTGGACATCGTTCGAGAAAGCGGGGCTGGACGAGCTGCGCGCCGAGGGCGAGTCGCGCACGGCGTTCCTGCTGCGCTTCACGCTCTCGCATCCCGAAATGGACACGACCATCGTCGGTACGCTGATCCCGGAGCACTTGCAGGAAAACGTGCGGATCGCGGAACAGGGACCGTTGCCCGCCGATGTCTACACCGAAGCCAAGCGCCGCCTGGACGCGGCTGCGTCTTAATAGAAGGAAAGCCATGCGAGTCCTTGTCACCGGAGCCGCCGGCAACGCCGGTCAGGCCACCTGCCGCCTGCTGGTCGAGGCGGGCTACGACGTCCGCCGAGCCGATGTCGCTCCGCCCCTGGCCGACGATCTACAGAGCGTCGAATTTGTCCGCTGCGACACCCGCACGACGACCGACGTTCAGCAGGCCGTGGCGGGGTGCGACGCCGTCATCCACCTGGCCGCCTGGCACTGCGCGCACAACCCGCCGGTCAGCGACGCCACGATCTTCGCGGTCAATGTGGACGGGACCTTCAACGTCCTGGAAGCCTGCCGCGCGAACCGCGTCCAGGCCGTCGTCTTCGCCTCCTCGATGGCCTTCGGCTGGGGCGGCGTCTATTCCGTGACCAAAGTGATCGGCGAGGACCTGTGCCGGATGTACCACGAGTCCACCGGCGCGTCCGTGGCGATGCTGCGCTACCACGACTTTGTGCCGAAGCCCTATCTGGATTTTGGCGTCAAGCTGTTGCGGAACGGCGTGGACCGGCGCGACGTGGCAAGCGCCACTGTCGCCTCCCTGCGCGCGGCAGTTGAGAAGCGCTTCGGCCTGTTCCAAACGGTCGTCCACACCGACCACCATATGCCCCCGGAAGTCGTCCGGGACTTTTCGAATTACGGCCCGGAGTGGTGCGAAACCCAGGCGCCGGGGGCGGGCGGCCTAATCGCCAAGTACAGCCTCTCCCTGCCCAGCGGGGTCGAGCAGCACGACATGTCCGACGCGGAGCGGCTGACGGGATGGACGCCGAAAGTCGGCTTCGCCGAGTTCCTGCGCGACCTTCAGGGGCGCGACGCGCGCGGCGAAGATGTGGCAACGCTGTGGGCGCCGGGCCAACTGCCGGTTTAGCGCGGCCAAAAGAAAAAAACAAACACATGGAATATCGAACGTTGGGGAAATCGGGCCTCAAAGTCAGTACTATCAGTCTTGGCTGCTGGGCTATCGGCGGGCCGTCCTGGCGCGACGGCGGCGCGGTCGGGTGGTCGGGCAACAACGACGACGACTCGGTGTCGGGCCTGCACCGCGCGTATGAGGTCGGCATCAACCACCTGGACACTGCCGATGTTTACGGCGACGGCCATTCGGAGCGCATGATCGGGAAGTTCCTCCAGGACGTGCCGCGCGACAAGATGATCATTGCCTCCAAGGTCGGCTGGTTCCGCGGCACGGCCCCCAACGCCATGCAGCCCACCCACGTCCGCCATCAACTGGAGCAAACGCTGCTCAACCTGGGCACGGACTACGTTGACCTGCACTACTTCCACAACACAAACTTCGGGCCGAACGACCTGTATCTGGAAGAGGCCGCAGACACGATGCGGCAGCTACAGGCCGAAGGAAAGGTACGGGTCATCGGCCAGTCCGCGTATGGCTACCACGACTTCCTGCGCGTCTGCCCCGTCACCAAGCCGGATGTGCTGCAATTCGGCTACAGCGCCTTTGGCAGCGGCTTCGACAAGCCCGAAACGAACATCTTCCGCTGGGCCGAGGCGCAGGACCTGGGCATGGTGCTGTTTGGGCCGCTCGCGCAGGGCCTGCTGCTCGATAAGTTCGACCCCGAAAACCCGCCGAAGTTCGGCGAAGGCGACATCCGGGGTGGCGGCTACACGCGCGAAAGGCTTCTCGACCTCCGCCGCCGCCTCCAGCCGCTGAAAGAGCGGTTCGGCGGCGAGGTGCAGGATCTGGTACGAGTCGCGCTCCAGTACGCGTTCGCCCAGTCGCCGCTGGCCTGCGTCATCCCCGGCTTCAAGAACGCGCGCCAGGTAGACTCCAACGCGCAGGCGTCCGCCCCCCCGCTGACCGCTGACGAGGTCGCGTTCGTCAGGCAGACGCTGCAAGGCTGAAAAGAAGAAAACACATGCGTATTCTCCTCACTGGTGCGTCCGGCAACGTCGGCAAAGGCATGGTCACCCGCCTGCGCGCGGCCGGGCATGACTTGGTTCTCTATGACGTCGGCCGCCTGCCCGATGGTGAGCCGTTCGCGGGTTTGCCGTTCGTTCAGGGCGACGCACAGGTCGGTATCGGCCTGGACCGGGCGGCGCAGGGCTGCGACCTGATTGTCCACACGCCCGCGTGGCACGGCATCCACTGGAACGCCAAGACGGAGGCCGACTTCTGGCGGCTCAACGTGGACGGCACCTTTTGGATGTTCCAGGCCGCCCAGGGCGCAGGCATCTCGCGCGTCGTTTTTCTGTCCTCAATGGCCTGGCACGGGCACTACGACAAGTACGGCTTCACCAAGCGCGTCGGCGAGGAACTCTGCGAGTACAACCGGCAGCGCCACGGAATCCGCTATGTCGCCGTCCGTCCCGCCGACTTCACCCCCTGGGGCGAGGACTTCCTCCGCTACGGCGCACGTCTGCTGCAAGGCGGCGTGGACCGGGAAGACGTGCTGGACTGCATCGCGCAGTCTGTGACATCGCTCACCCCCGATCTGCCCGACGGAGCCGAGCCGGAGGGCATCGTCGTCAACGCCTTGCGGCCGGACGCTTTTACCGAGGAACAAATCGCGGCCTGGGAGACCGATCCGCTCACAGCCTGCGAGCGCGTCTTCCCCGGCTCAAGCGCCCTGGTGCAGAAGTATGGCATTGACATCCGTCACAAGCCGGGCCTGAGTGGCCCGAATGAAGGTGGCGCGCGGATCGGCTACGCGCCCAAGCGGCACTTCGGTACGTTCCTGGACGAGCTCCGCCGTTTGGACCGGGCAGGCGGAGAAGCCGCCGTCCGCGCCGCCCGCTGCCCTTATTAGCAATTGTTCACAATCGCAGGAGATCGAAAGGAATATCAAATGGACTACGTCAGATTAGGCCGGACCGGCCTCCGAGTCAGCCCGCTCTGTTTGGGCACCATGAACTTCGGCCCGCAGACCTCGGAGCCGGACAGCCACGCCATCATGGATCACGCCCTGGAACTGGGCATCAACTTCTTCGACACCGCCAACGGCTACGGCGGCCGGGGGGCGACCGAGCGGATCATCGGCAACTGGTTCGCCCAGGGCGGCGGGCGGCGCGAAAAAACCGTCCTCGCCACCAAGGTCTACGGCGGCATGGACGACTGGCCCAACAACGGGAAATTGTCCGCGCTCAATATCCGCCGGGCCTGTGACGCCAGCCTCCAACGGATGCAGACCGACTACATTGACCTCTACCAGATGCATCATGTGGACCGGGACACGCCCTGGGAGGAGATCTACCAGGCATTCGAAACGCTGGTGAGCCAGGGCAAAGTGATCTACTTCGGCACGTCCAACTTCGCCGGCTGGCACATCGCGCAGGGGTCCGAGATCGCCAAGCATCGCCATTTCCAGGGCCTGGTGTCCGAGCAGAGCCTGTACAACCTGAACGCGCGGATGGTGGAACTGGAAGTGATCCCCGCCTGCGAGAAGTACGGCCTGGGCCTGATCCCCTGGTCGCCGCTGGCCGGCGGCCTGCTCGGCGGCGTCTTGCAGAAAGCGTCCGAAGGGCGCCGCTCCTCGGAGGGGATGCAGAAGAGCGTCGAGGCGAACCGGGCCAAGCTGGAAGCCTGGGAAGGCCTTTGTAAAGACCTGGGCGAGAAGCCCGCCGACATGGCCCTCGCCTGGCTGCTGAAAAACCCGGTCGTGACGGCTCCAATCATCGGGCCGCGCACACAGGAGCAGCTCGACGGGTCCCTGCGCGCTTTGGAGATCACCATCAGCGACGAGACCTCGAAGAAGCTGGACGAGATATTCCCCGGCCACAAGACGGCCCCGGAAGACTATGCGTGGTAGACAGGGGAGAATGAGACGAGGGAAGCGCCGGGCATCTGCCCGGCGCTTTTTTGCTCATCCCTGGAGAAAGACCGTGGGGCTGAAGCCCTCGGCTGTAGGGCGAAGACGCCTATTCTCCACCTGCGTGGAGACCGGAATGGCACCGGCGGCTTTCTCTGTGCCCGCGTAGGCGGGCATTAGGCGTCTTCGCTCCACAGCCGAGGGCTTCAGCCCCACGGTCCTTGCTCTGGTAACTTACGCCGACGGCCTGAGCACTTGGGCATGACCCCTGCCCGTCGGGTGTTCTTATGGTATACTAAAGGCAGAGGGAACGAAGTGCTGGAAGAAGTCGTCAAAGCAATTGAAGGGGCCGAAACGCGGCTCGACGCCCTGAGCAGGCCGCTGGACCTGACCGGGCGCACCCGCGAGATCGGCATGCTGGAATCGGCGGCGTCAAACCCCACTTTTTGGGATGACCCGACTGGGGCGCAGGCGCAGATGCAGCGGCTGAACACGCTGAAAGAAAGTCTCGTCCCGTGGCAGGCCGTCCGTAAGCGCGTGGACGACGCGCGGACGCTGGCAGAACTGGCTGAGATGGAAGACGACCCGGATGTCTACGCGCCGGAGCTGCAAGGCGAACTTGCGGAAATCGTGCGGGCGCTGGACAAGCTGGAAGTCGAGACGCTGCTGTCGGGGCCGCATGACAGTGCCCCGGCGATTTTGGAAATCAACGCGGGCGCGGGCGGGGCGGACGCCAACGACTGGACCTCCATGTTGCAGCGGATGTACCTGCGCTGGGCGGACCGGCATGGGTTCAAGGCGGAGCTGATGGACGAGGTGGAGGGCGACGTCGCCGGGCTGAAAAGCACATCGCTCCGCATCGAGGGCAAGAACGCCTACGGGCTGCTGCAAGGGGAACGCGGCGTTCATCGGCTGGTCCGCATCTCGCCGTTCAACAAGACGCGCGAAACGTCGTTTGCAGGCGTGGACGTGGTGCCCGAAGTCGCCGAAGTGGAAGAGATCGAGATCCCGAAGGAGGACCTCGAGCGCAAGCACACCCTCAGCTCGGGGGCGGGCGGGCAGAACGTTCAGAAGAACGAGACCGCCGTCCGACTGACCCATCTGCCGACCGGGATTGTCGTAACCTGCCAGGATCAGCGGTCCCAGATTCAGAACTACGAGCGCGCCCTGCGCGTCCTCAAAGCGCGGCTGCTGGAGATCGCGCGGCAGGAGCAGCGGGCGGGCATTGACGGCCTGCGCGGCGAGCGCCAGAACATCGCTTTCGGGCACCAGATTCGCAACTACTTCTTCAACCCGGAAACGCGCGTGACCGACGACCGGACCGGACACAAGACCGGCGACATCCAGCGCGTGATGAACGGCGAGTTTGACGACTTTATTGACGAGTTTCTGCGCTGGCAGCAGGAACAGAAGACCCAGAAAGCTTAACACCATGAAAACGCTTACCATCGCCTTTTTCGGAGCGACTCTGGTTGCCCTCGCCGCTGTCTCGCCCGCCGCGCCGTCGCCCCTAAAGGGACGGGGAGGCAAGGAGTTCGTGCAGGTGCAGACACCTCTCTCCGGGTCCGGCGTCGCCTCGGGCGAGGCGAACCTAGGTAACTTGGTCGCTGACGCCGTTCGGCAGACCGGCCACGCGCAGATCGGCCTGGTCCCTGCGGACGAGATCAACGCGAAGGCGCAGGTTGCGGCGGGCAAGACGGATCCGAATTCGATTATCGGCACCCTGCGCTTCGCCGACGACCCGAGCGATACGGTCGTGGTTCTGAACCTGACCGGGGCGCAGCTCGTGAAGGTCGCCGAGCGCTCCGTCTCGCGTGCGCCGCAGCCGTTCGACGGTTTCCTGCAAGTGTCCGGCTTCCAGATCCGCTACAGCCCCGGCCAGCCCGAAGGCAAGCGTGTGTCCCTGAGCAGCGCGGAGGGCAGTGCGCTGGACTTGAGCAGGACCTACCGAGTCGCCACGACGCGCCCCATTGCAGGCGGCAGCCTGGGCTACTTCCAGATATGGAGCCAGAAGGACATCGCTGAGGACACCGGCATCCCCCTCGCCAAGAGCCTGGGCGAGTATTTGAATGCCCACAGGACCGTCAACAGCACCATCGAGGGCCGGATTTCCACCCGGTAGCGAGACCCAGCACTGCCCGTGCCGGGGAAAGTCACTATGATCCTTCACCGCAGCCGACTTGCCCTGATCGCGCTGTTGTCGCTCTCCACCCTCGTGCTGACGGCGGGCTGCCGGACGCACTCACAGGCCGTCGCGAATGCCGCCCCGCCGCCCGCTGCCCTGCCGCCCGCCGTTCGCTCCACCTTTGACGGCGACCGCGCCTACGCCGTGCTCCAGGCGCAGTGCGACCTGGGTGTGCGTCCGCCCGGCTCTGCGGCCCATGAAAAGTGCAGAGCCTACATCCTCCGGCAGCTTGCGCCCAATGTGGACAAAACAGACACCCAGGCGTTCCCCTACCACGACCCCGACCGGAAAGTCACCCTCCATCTGACCAACATTATCGGCGTTATCAACCCGACCGCCGCCAAGAAAGTCTTGCTGTTCACGCACTGGGACACCCGTCCCACGGCGGACCAGGACCTAGACCACAAAGACAAGCCTATCATGGGCGCGGACGACGGCGCTTCGGGGGTGGCGACGCTGCTGGAATTGGCCCGCGTCCTCCACGCCAAGCGTCCCGCCGTCGGCGTCATCCTGCTGTTCGTGGACGGCGAGGACTGGGGGCCGGGCGAGAACAAAATGTACCTGGGAGCGCGCTACTTCGCCGCGCGTCCCGGCCCCTACAAGCCCGACTACGCCATCCTGCTGGACATGATCGGCCAGAAGGACTTGCAGATACACCGCGAGCTAGGCTCCGAAACCGAGCACCCCGAACTCAACAACAAAGTCTGGTCCGCCGCCGCCGCCCTAGGCTATGGGGCGCAGTTCCCCGACAGCCTCCAGGGCGGCATCGGCGACGACCACGTCTCCTTCAACGCCGCCGGCATCCCCGCCATTGACCTCATTGACTTCGACTACGCCTACTGGCACACCCTCCAGGACACGCCGGACAAATGCAGCCCCCAAAGCCTCAAAGCCGTCGGCGACGTGATGGCGAAGGTTGTTGAAGACGAGAGGTGAGGCAGAGCGATGTCAGTTTTCCAGATTTGTCGGGGAGTATGGCAGCGTCTTCAGGAATACGCTGTTACCAAAAATTTCCCACCGGAGACAGCATCCGTTGTCAATCAATACGCAGATGCGGCGTATCACTTCTGCGTCCGTTTGTTTGGCCCACCCGTAGACCCAAAGAGGCCCTACAAAGTAGTGCAGGGCGAACGTAGTTTTCACAGTCTTTCTTTGGGAACTCACATCATTACCATTGCTAAACAGGCAACATCAAAGGAACAGCTTTGCGAAGTGATCGCACATGAAATGTACCATCGCGTGACTGAGGGGCGAAAGGGCCTTGCCAGTGAACTCTGGATAAAGGAGGTAATGGCAATTCTCACTTCACGCTGGTTCTTGCAGCATCACGGCTTCAAGGACTGTGCGGCGTGGATTAGGAAGAAGTCCTTGGCGACCGAAGGGATGGCTGACCTAGACCTGCTGCGAAATTCGTCTCCGGGTGCGCGACGGTATGTTTTGTCTGGTGTGCCTGTCTATTCAAAGGCATTTTTGGAAAGCGTCGAACGGATCGGCTACGCGCTGGAAAAAGCTGTCGAGATCAACGATTTGTTCTCCCTTGCCAGAGCAAATACTCTCCAAAAGTGGGTGGCTTCCTTGCCACAGGAAGATCAATATGCGGCCTGCCGAGTTTTGGAGTTGCCGACCGAAGACAAAGCCCTGCCATACAATGACAGAGAAGTTGGTAGACTTTTCCTGGCGCTAAGGGATAAAGGGGATAAAGAAGCCCTTGTTGCGGAGTTTGAGCAACTCGCTCAGTTTCAGCCCGAAAACAGCACCACGTTCTTTCACCTAGGCTACGCTTATCAGGTGGCGAAACGGCCTGATGAGGCTATCAACGTCTATCTAAAGGCAAGTGAATTAGGCTACTCCGACAAGTGGCTTCTTTATAACATCGGCAGCGTTTACTGGCAGACTGAGGATTACGCCCCCGCTGTGGAGTGGTTTCAGAAAGCGATTGAGCAGACACCGGATTGGGCGCAGCCTCGCTACTTCCTGGGACGTTCGCTCAACAACTTGGGCAACATCGCAGCGGCGCGGCAAGCCTGGGAAAAAGTGCTGACACTCGAAGATGAGCAATATACAAAGCTGGCCCAGAAGGCATTGCACGAGAACCTGCGGCCTGCTGACGCCCCCCAGGAGTAAGGCGAGCCTTACAGCACCACATGGAAGGCGAGGTAGGGGCGGACGCTGCGCCCGTCGAAGCGGGGCGAGACGCCGAGGTCTACGAAGGGCGTGACGGTCGCGCCCAGGCCGAGGAAGAGGCCGCGCCCCGTCAGCCCCAAGTTCGCGTGCAGCAGGGACAGGTGATCGCGCCGCCAGGCGAACGTGGTGAATTGCCATTGGAGGGAGGGCGTGACGGGCCGCCCCCACTGCGCCAGCAGGCCGATCTTGAGGGTCGGCGCCCCCGCCTGTGGCAAGGCGTCTCCGCTGGTAATCGGCTGCCCGTTCCAGACGGACCACAGGTAGGCTGAGGCCGCCCGGAAGGCGGGGTCGGGCGTCAGGCCGAGGGCGAAATGGTTTACGTCCAGCCACTGGATCGGCGGCCGGCCCAGCGCTGCCCACAACTCGGTCGAATCGCGTGGCGGGACCAGTAGGTCGCGGGCGGCCTCGATCATCAGGACGCGGCGCGGGCGGTTGCGGGCGGCATAGGTCAGCGGGTCTACCACGCTTAACCCATCCAATGTTGCCGGGTCCAGTGGGCGCGAGTAAAACCGCCGCAGGAGCCGGACCAGGGCGCTCGTCCGGGACAGGTCCGGCAGATTGCCGCCGCCCAGCACGGCGACGCCCGCTGTCAGCCGCGCGTCCTCCCCCATCGCCAGGTGCGCCACGACCGCACCCAGACTGATGCCGACCACGCCCAGCCGATGCGGGTCAACGCCCGGCTGTGCCGCCAGCCAGGACGTGACGGTGCGGACATCGGAGGCGGCCTGGCCCAATGCCTGCACCGAAGACGCGACGCTTCCCTCCAAATACGGCGCGGCGGGGGCCACGCCGGCCCGCCGCCGCAAGCTGTGGTAGGGCAAATCCATCACGGCGCAGGCGATTCCCTCTCGGACCAAGTGCTGCGCCAATCGCCGCAGGATCGGGTCGCGCGCGCTGCCCCCGCTCGGCGGTAGGACGACAACGGCGGGCGTTGGCTTACGGGTCGTCGCGGCGGGATAGAAAACGACTGTGATCCTGTCTACGGCGGGAAAGCCGGACGGCGCGGCGCTCGGCAGCGAGACCGCGCGCGGGTCCGGCATTCCATCCGCGCGGCAGACGGCTCCTACGTTCAGCCACGCCGCAAACATCACGGCGAACACCGCCGCCCAGGGTTTACGTTCACACATGATGGGGCACGGTCAGACCCTCGTAGTAGCTGTCAGGCTCCCGAACCCCGACGTGTCCTCATACGTCCACTGGCTCTTGCCCGCCCCGTCCAGCGTCCACAGGTTCCCCAAACGGTCGTTGTCATAGTAGGCGCTCGAACCGCCTCGGTTCTCGCTCAATCCCGGCGTGTAGATGGCGTGGCCGTCCCACAGAACCGGCGAGGCGGGGGAAGCCCCGTCGCACAGATACGAGTAGCTGCCGGTGCTGTCGGTCTTGCCCACCCGCAGACCCAGGCCGTTGTAGCTGAACGTGTCCGTGTAGCCGGGACCGCTCACCGCCGTCAGACGGTCTTCATCATCGTAAGTGTAGCTCAGGCCCGTCAAGCTGTCGGTCTTCAGGCTGCCGTTGGCGTCGTAGGCTGTGGTCTCGCCTGCCCCGCTCGTCAGCTTGTCGTGGGTGTCATAGAGGAACGACTGTGCGACGCTCCCGCTGCTGGTCTGCGTCAGACGGTATGAGCATTCAGGGGTTAAGCCCTACTATGCCAAACCCTTAGAGTTCCGGGAAGATCACCTGTTGCACATAAAGTAAGCGCGCTCCCGCTGGAAAAGAACAAAATTATGCCATCTTCTACATGAAAGGTTGTTGCATCATCAGATAAATCATAGGTTAAAAACAGGGGATGCTTGCCGTAGTAAGTTCCTTCTACAGAATTGCCAGCTACAACCTTCCATACGGCCTTTAACAACCTAAAGTTCTCAATAGTGCATCCTCTTAACTCTTCGGCTAATGCAGCGATGGGATGCCATGTAATTGGCGGGCCGCCAGGATAACGTCTAAGATCCAGAAAAGTAGCGATCTCGACGAGGAAGACTTCTACACCTTTGACTAAGTCAATTGACCTCACACTAAAGAAAGTGAATTTATCATCTTCACAAGTCAGCCTAACGTTGGAAATATTACGCATAGAAAGACTACCCGAGGAGACATCACCCTCGGGCACATCTACGGCAAGAATTTTTTGACCCAACAAAGCCTGAAGGTTCACTCTCTCGTCTACAGTAAGCCTAATGATTTGCATATATGCACTTTTGCTCCACTCTAATTTGACGCATTGCTAATTGAAGTGAACATCTTCCTTGCCCGCCGATCCTTAAATGTCTACGTTAGTAGTCCCATTTGACTTCATTCGGATTTGTACAGAGCCGTCCTCTGTATAGCGACGTATGCTCCCATCTCGTGCCGCCCCATTAATCACTCTCTGGCCTTTACTCAATTTCCTAAACAAGCTTTTAGCTGCTGCACGACCACCAGGAGCATTAGTATTGATTTGATTTTTTGCAACATTAGGGTTCCCTCCAAACAGGCCCGCTGATGGTGGCCCCTGCGCTCCTAGTGTTCCTGGGTCGGCGCCACTGGTGAAAGCCTGCTGGATTGCCCACCACAGCCCTCTGAAGAAATAGTGGGCATCGCTCTCTCCTGGATGACGCTCATTGACAGCGTGATCGGCGAACATCGCTCCGTCGACGTTCCACAGCGGCCACTCCCCATCCACCTGATACCCCTGCCCGTTGTGGTGGTCCGTCGCCCGCCACAGGTACAGGTGGAGCACCTCGGCCCAGGTGTTGTTGGACGACATCGCATCGCCCTCGACGCTCCCCAGCGCCATCGCCGCATCGCTGGAAGTGCCGCCGTTGATGCCCCACATTCCCGCACCCGTCGGCGCGGACATCAGCCCGCTGGGGTCCACCGCGTTGACGGGACTGTTGCCGGCATAAGCGTACCAGTTGTCGCCGCTCCCCGCCGGGTCCTGGGTGATGAAGCGCCCGATGCGCGTGTCCAAGTAGCGGTGCCCCATCAGCACCAGGCCGGTGTCCGCGTCACTCTGACACCCATTCCCGCCCCCGAACCCGAACGGCGTCGCCCCCCGGCCTCCTGCTATCAGGCTCCCGAACCCCGACGTGTCCTCATACGTCCACTGGCTCTTGCCCGCCCCGTCCAGCGTCCACAGGTTCCCCAGACGGTCGTTGTCATAGTAGGCGCTCGAACCGCCTCGGTTCTCGCTCAATCCCGGCGTGTAGATGGCGTGGCCGTCCCACAGAACCGGCGAGGCGGGGGAAGCCCCGTCGCACAGATACGAGTAGCTGCCGGTGCTGTCGGTCTTGCCCACCCGCAGCCCCAGCCCGTTGTAGACGAAGGTGTCACGCACACCCGACGGGGTCGTCATACTGGTCAGGCGATCCTCGTCGTCGTAGGTGAAAAAGTAGGTTCCCCATAAAAGCTCAGGCTCGTCTCGCTGCCGTTTGGGTCATAGCCGGGGACCTCGTTGCCCGCCGTCCCGCTCGTCAGCTTGTCGTGCGCGTCGTAGGTGAACGACTGGTACGGCTGGCCGTTCTGCGTCTGCGTCAGCCGGTTGCCGTTATGATCGTAGGTATAGCCCAGCGCCGGCGGCGGGTAGCCGTTCACGCTCGTCTCGCTCGTGAGCTGATCCGCCCCGTCATAGCCGTAGCTCGTCTTGTACCACCCCTGGTCGCACCCCGTCACCCGCCCCCCCGCGTCGTAGGTGTACGTCTGGCTGTTGCGCCCCGTCCCATCCGACCACCAGAAGCCCAGGCCCGTGAGCTGGTCGGCTACGTCGTAGCCATACGTCTCGTACTCCCCGTTGCCCTTCGTCTTCTGCGTCAGGCGGTCCGCCCCGTCATAGGCAAAGGTCGTCGTCCCGTCCACCGTCGAGCGCAGGCTGCTCAGACGCCCCCTGGCGTCGTAGCCGTAGTACCAGTAGCTCACGTCCCCGACGCCGTTGACGAACCCCTCCATCGCCGTGCGCCGCCCGTCCGCGTCGTACCAGTAGGAGACGCCCCCCACCGGCGAGATCAGCACGCTCAGGTGCAGGCCGTCGGCATAGCCCCAGGTGGTCTGGCCCGTCGCGTCCGTCATCAGGGTGCGCCGCCCGTCCGCGTCATAGCCGAAGTGGGTGGCGTGCAGCGTCGGGTAAGTGATGTCGGTCAGGCGGTTGTCCTTGTCATAGGCGTAGCCGATGACCTTGCCGTCCGGCTTGGTGCGCGACAGAGTGTTGCCGCTGGCGTCGTAGGTGACGCTCTCGCCCGTGCCGTCAGCGTAGAAGGTCTGGTACGGCTCGTTGCGGGCCGTGTAGGTGTAGGTCGTGGTGTGCCCGTTGCCGTCCGTCTTGACCGACAGCAGCCCCTTCTGCGTCAGGCCGTTGCGGTCCAGGCTGCCGTAGCCGGTGGGACCGTCATAGGTGTAGGTGACGACATCGCCGCGCCCGTTGGTCGTCTGGATCAGGCGGTCGTCGGCATCATAGACGTTCGTGACGGTGTGGCTGTTGGCATCCGTGACGGTCAGCACGTTGCCGTTGGGGTCATAGGTCGTGGTGGTCTGCGTGCTGTCGGGGGCGGTGACGGCGGTGACGCGGCCCCAGTTGTCATAGGTATAGGTCGTCGTGTGGTTCAGGCCGTCCGTGCTCGTCATCTTCCAGCCCAGGGCGTTGAACGTGGCGCTGGCCGTGTTGTGGTTGGCGTCCTGGGCGCTCGTGACGTTGCCGCTGGCGTCATAAGCGATGCTGGACGGGTAGCCCAAGGCATCGGTGAAGGTCGTGGGCAGGCCGTTCGAGTAGCCGCCAATCGTGCTAGTCGCCGTGAAGGGCGAAGCCCCGGTTCCGGTGACTTTGGTGGTGAGCAGGTCGTAGTGATTGTCGGCGGAATAAGTGCTGGCTGTCGTATTGCCCAGGGCATCCGTGCTGCTGACGGCCTTGTTGGCTTTGGTCGGGTCATAAGTGACGCTGCTGCTGTTGCCCAGCGCGTCGGTGCTGGTGGAAACGTTGTTGTTGCCGATGTCGAAGTGCGAGCTAAAGCCCCAGGAGTTGCCGCGCTTGTCCGTCTTGGTGCTCAGGATGTTGTTGTAGTCGTAGCTGTAGCTTTCCGTCTTGCCCTGCGCGTCCGTGACCGAGGCCAGCCGGCTGGCCGCATAGGTATGGGTGAGCGTGTGCCCGTTCGGGTCGCTCGCCGTTGTTGTGGCCACGCCGTAAGTGAACGTCGTCCGGTTGCCCACCACGTCCTGCGACCAGGCCAGGCTGGAGTCGGCGTTATAGCCGAAGGTCGCCGTGTAGCCGTTGGTATGGCCGGCGGGCGTCTGCATGGCGACAATGTTGCTGGCGGCATCGTAGCCGAACCAAAGGGCGTAGCTGCTCCCGTTCACCGCAGGCAGGGTCATGTACCAGAGGTTGTTAGTTCCCGTGCCGCCTGCCGCCCCGTAAGTGAAGCCCCAGGTGCGCCCCAGCGGCTCGGTGACGGAGGCGAGGTGTCCGTTGCCGTCGTAAGCGTAGGTCAGCGTCCGGCCCGTGGCGTCCACCAGGCTGCTGATGGTGGTGTTGGAGTTGTGGTTGATTGTCAGCGAGTTCCCGTCCAGGTCGGTGATCCGACTGAGGTAGGCATTGTAATATGCGCTGCTGCCCGGCGCGAAACCGAAGGTGTAAACGACTTTGCTGGGCGTCGTCAGGGTGAACGTGCCGTTGCCGCTTGAGGTCAGCGTGTCCAAAATGCCGTAAGGTGGCGTGTAAGTGCCGTTGCTGTTGGTGAAGCTGTAGGTCAGGCCGTTGTCCCAGTGCAGGGTGACGCCGGTGCCGGGTCCGGGGCTAAGGTAGGTGAAGTAGCTGGGAACCCACTTGCTGCCCCAGGGACCGTATATGCTGCCCTGGCTGTTGTGGTAGAGGGCGCACGAGACGGCCATGCCGCCGCGCTGGGTCCAGCTAACGAGGGGCACGGTCGTGGTCTTGTTGCCGTTGCCGGTGTTGACGCCGCCGACGCTGCCCTGCCAGCCAAAAGCAGGGTTGCCCGCCGCAGGCTTGGTGGGCGGTGGGGTGACAAGGCGAAAAGCACCTGAAGTGACGGAATAATACTGTTGATCAGTGCCTAGCGATGCCGACCCTGTGGTAGACAGATATTTGATTCCGTAATCCACGGTGTATTCACCCAGCGGGGCTGTTGCCGGAACAGTGACCATGAGGGAGTTGCCGCTTACCGTGACAGCCCAGCCCCCAGGGGAAGCCTTAGTAGGGGACGTCGGCCCGCTGATAACCCAGTCATTCACCCCATAATTCCAGGCTTGTTTCCAAGTGGAACTAGACACAGTATTCGCTGTGCCGGGGTAAGTTGGAGGCGATTGAGCAAAAGTAGCGGGCGCGGCGAGAAGGAGCGCCAGACACGCCGCGAAAGCGCCTAGCCTAACGCTGGCAAGGCGCGAAAAAGAGGGCGCGAAAAAGAGGGCGCATCACAGTCTCCCATACGGCGTGTCTCGTGTCATTATACAGCACAAATTATGTCAGACAGCTAGGCCGGGGAAATTTATTTTCGGAATGTCAGCACGACCAGGGCGTGCGGCGGCAGGGTCAGGTCCAGGGTCTTCTTGCCGGCCATCGCCGGGAGCGAGAAGGGCTGGGACGTGACGTTGTCGGGGTGGTCCCAGGTGTTCGCCGCCTGCGGGTCGGTGGAGGTCAGAAGCATGGCAGTCGCACGCGCCGGGGCAAACCCGGCCAGGGACAGGTGGATGGGCCTGGCGTCGGTCAAATGCCGGTTGACGACGAAAGCGACCAAAGTCTTGGGGTCGGCGGACAGAGCGCTGAAGACATCTACGTCGGGGACATCGGCGGCGGCGGGCAGGAAGCCGCGCGCAGGGACATCGCGGCCCGGCCCGGTCCAGTCGGCGGCGATGGGTTTTTGGGGCCGTGCGGCGGCATAAAGCTGGGAAGTGTAATACTGCGGGTCTACGTAGACGACGCCGTGGCTTTTTTTGATGCTGCCGCCGTGCAGCAGGGCGGTCATGTTGGCTAATGTCACCCAGTCGCTGTGGCGCAAAAAGGCGTTCAGCGTCAGCGCGTTGTAGATCGCCCCCGCCGTGACGTTGTGGTTCGGCCCCTGATCCCAGCCGCGGCCCCCAATGATGATGCCCCATTCCGTCGGCGCGAGGCGGGTCTTGGCGTCCGGCCCCTCGACCTTCGTGATGTCCTGAATCATCTCGGGAATCTCCGTTTGACCCATGAAGGCAGGGTGTGCCATCGCGCTTTCCCACTTCAGGTCATAGGGCAAGCCGCCCAGGCCGCCGGGCAGGCCGACGAGGGGGTGGATGGTCAGGTAATCGGGTGCGGCCCCGCCGTTTGCGACCGAGGCGCGCAGGACGGCGACGTTCCAGGCGTTGTCACGGTCTAGGCCGCCCGGCCCGAACTCGCTGCCTTTGCCGGTCGCCATGACCCGAATGCCGGGGTCGGCCTTGAGCATGGCGTCGCGGAAGGCTACGAATCGGGCGGCGTTGCCGGCTGCGTCCGTGTGGCCGATCTGCCAGCCGCCGTACAGCTCGTTGCCGATCTCCCACAGCGGGACGCGCCGCGTTCCAGCATTGCAGTAGCGCACCCAGGCGGCGGCCTCTTCGGGTGTGCCGTCCCCGGCGTTCACGCCGATTTGGGGCGTTGCCCCGATGCGCCTTGCCAGGTCCAGGAACTCGTCGGTGCCGAAGGCATGGGAGTCTACGCCGCCCCAGGCGACGTTGCGGCTGGTCGGGCGCGCCTCACGCGGGCCGATGCCCTCGCGCCAGTGGTAGCCGCTGGAGTAGTTGCCGGCCAGTCGCAGGACCGAGATGTGCCAGGCGCGGGCGGCGCGCAAGACGTCCGGGTCCATGCCGTCCACGGCGTCGTCGGGGAACAGGCTGATCTGGTCCACGTCCACAGGCCCGCCCCCGGCGTGGGCGACGACGAACCGCGCGGCCTGACCCTTCGCGATGGCCCCGGCGGGCAGGGTCCAGTGGATCGTCTGCTTCCGCCACGCAGGGCCGGCCACGGACAGGGCAGTCTGCGCCACCGCCTGTCCCGCCGTCTCCATGCCGGGGTGGAAGCCGCGCCCTGTTTCACCGCCCGCCCGCACGGCAAGGGTGATCCGGCCCTCGCCGCCCGGCGCGCGCGTCCATAGGGTCAGGGTGTAGCCCCGGACACGGTAAACAGGCAGGTAGACGCGCTGGCTGAGGGCACCGTCCGGGCTGGACAGACGCTCACAGCGTTGGGACAGGCAGCCGCTGCCGGATGTCTCCTGCCAGGTCGCGGCCCCGGCCTGGTCCCACCACTGCGGCTCCGGGTCGGTTTTCTCGATCCGCTCCAGGCTGGGGTTGTGCAGGGCGTCCGCCCATAGGATGTCGTAGATGACCGTGCCCAAATTCTCGATGAAGTTGCCGAAGACGTTGGGCGAGACAGGCTGGGCGGCGACGCGGGCGGCGTCCAGGGAGATGCGCGTTACCCCACCCGGCACCGCGTCGTCGCGGCGGAAGTGGAACAGGTCCGGGGTGGACGCGGAAACCGCCACGGGCGTAGGCCGGGCCTTCGGCGCGGCTTGAATGGTCACGGAAAACAGGCTGCCGCAGAGCAGCGCCAGAGGCAGGGAAGGGTTCTTGATTTTCATGGATTGGTGGGGGAATTATAGTCCACCTAGCGGCATTCGTCAAGCCGCGCGGCGCCGAAAAAATCGGGCAGTAAAAGTGCTTGACAAAAATCGCAATCGGCATTATAATGGTTTCAATCGGTAAAACCGATGGCGGGATTGGTAAACACGTTTCTCGACAGCATCACGATGAAAAACACGCCCCTCTATCTTCGCGTCAAGGAACAACTCCGTGACGAACTGGAAGCGATGCGCCTGCCGGGGGGACGAGCGCGGCTGCCGACGCTGGACGCGCTGCAAGCGCGGCATGGGGTCAGCCGTCCGACTCTCAGCAAAGCCATCGCGTCCCTGGCCGCCGAGGGGCTGCTGGTGAAAGAAGCGGGGCGCGGGACGTTCACCCTGGCGCCGGCCGCGCCGCTCGGAGCGGCAGGGCCGCCGCGCCTGACCATCGGCTTCATCGCGCCGCTGTCCGATGCCGAGCTGCCGCAGGCCGCGTTTCGCGGGATTGACCGCGCCGCGCACCGGAGCGACTGCCGCGTCCTGATGGCCGGGGCGCGTGACAGCGTGGCGCAGGAGCACACGGCGGCGTGCGAGATGATCGCGGCGGGCGCGCGCGGCCTGATCATCTACCCCACCGTGCGCCAAGAGGCAAGCGGCGAAAGGGAGTACCTCGGCCGGGAAGACCTCGGAGTTCCGGTCGTTCTCCTGGACACCTGTACGCCCGCGCAGGGCCATGCCCAGATCGTTTTCGACAACCGCCGGGCCGGGGCGGACATGACGCGCTGGCTTCTGGCGCGCGGGCACCGGCGCATCGGCCTGGTTCTCTACCGGGAGGAGGTGCATCATCCCTCGCTGGAAGCGCGCTACCAGGGCTACCGGGACGCACTCAGAGACGTGGGACGCGCGCTGGACCCGGCCCTCGTCCGCCGCGTCCCGCCGGCGGAGCAGCGGGCCGCGCTGGAAGCGGCCCTGGCGGCCTTGCTGGCCCTGCCCGAGCCGCCGACTGCCGTGATTGCCAGCAACGACTTGATGGCCGTGGAGGCCATCGAAATTCTCTCCGGCCGGGGTATCCCCGTGCCGGCCGGGGTCACGGTCACCGGCTTCGACAACCAGGCCGTCGCCCGCCGCTACCGGCCTGCGTTCCCTACGACCGCGCCGAACTTCGAGCAGATGGGCGAGATCGCCTGCGAGACCCTGCTGGACAGCCTCGCCGCCGGGACGCAGCCCGTCCAGACCTACATTCTGCCGGTCCCCCTGCTGATCCGCCCGCACCCGGTACGTCACGCCTCGGATGCGGTCCACACGGCAAGAACCGATGGCGCTCTGCATCACTCATCCAGCGCCGCTTGACCCAAACACTTGGCCCAGACAAAGGAGAAACGCCATGAAATCGTCTTCCAAAAAGGACACGAGCGCCGCCTATGCGGGGTTCACTCTGATCGAGCTGCTCGTCGTGATCGCCATCATCGCGATCCTCGCCGCAATTTTGTTTCCGGTTTTTCAGAAGGTTCGCGAGAACGCCCGGCGCGTTTCCTGCGAATCCAACATGAAGCAGATTAGCCTGGGGCTGATTCAATACACACAGGACAGCGACGAGAACCTGCCCAAAGGCATCTCCGCGGCCGTTTGGTTCCCTGGGATCGGATGGGCGGGCGCGGTCTACCCCTTCATCAAAAGCCAGTCAGTCTTTCACTGCCCGGACGATCCCAACGATGCGCCCGCAGGCAGCCAATTCGCGGCGGTCTCCTACGCGATCAACTACCGGAACCTGTTCTACCCCACGAACACGATTCAGCAGCCGTCGGACACCATCCTGATTACGGAGGTCACCGGGTCTCTGACGAACCTGCTCGCGACCGATGAGGTCGGTGGGCCGCTCAAGTCGCCCGTGGACCTCTCCGACAACATGGTGTGGTGGGACGCCGCCAACACGAACATCTGCTGCACCGTGGACAAGGTAAAGTATGCGACGGGGCCGATCCAAGGGCCGATCACCTCGGACGGCGGCCCCGGTCAAAACAACAACAAGAGCGACAAGCCCCGACACAGCGAGGGCGCGAACTATGCCTTCGTTGACGGTCATGCAAAATTCTTCCGCCACGATCAAGTTCATGACCGCCTTGTTTACCACAACGGCAACAGCGGCAATGGCAACGGCAAGAACTACGGCAACACAGGCATCTTCTACAATCCCGATGTTGATGGCTAACGCCCCGCACGGGGTTCAAAACTCATGGGTCAGCAGGGCTGCGACCGCTTGGCGGCTGCCCTGCCGGTTCCTTTCGGCAGTCGTCCTGACAGTCCTCGCGGCTTTGATGGCTGCGCTCCCGGCGGTGGCACAGGCCCCATGCATTCCCACGCGGGACACCTATCCAGACACCTGGGTGGGGACGGATGCGCTGGGACGGGCGCTGCCGACGTACCAAAACGTTGGCCCGCCACGGCCCCGCAAGACCGTCGGCATGTTCTACTTCCTGACCTTCGAGCGGGGCGGGGACGGTCCGTATGACAACACCCAAATCCTGAAAGCGCACCCCGAAGCGAGGACCGACGTTCACCATCCGGCCTGGGGGCCTTTGAACACCAGCCATTACTGGGGAGAGCCGCTCTTCGGTTACTACGCCAGCGACGACGAATGGGTGCTGCGGAAGCACGCGCAGATGCTGGCCGATGCCGGCGTGGACGTGGTGATCTTCGACAACTCCAACGCCGTCACCTATGACAAGGCCCGCGAGACGCTCTGCCGTGTATGGGAAGACGTCCGGCGGCAGGGCGGGCGGACGCCGCAGATCGCCTTCCTGTGCCCGTTCGGCAACCCCGGCGGCATGGGCAGCAGCACCCTGCGCGAGCTGTACGACACGCTGTACGCGCCGGGCCGTTACAAAGATTTGTGGTTCCGCTGGGGGGGCAAGCCGCTGGTTCTGGCCGACCCCGGCTATGCCGATGCGGACGGGCTGCGTCAGGCGCCGCCGCACCAGCCCGCCGAGCTGCACAGCGGCAGCACATTAGGACAGACATTCACTATAGACCGGCCCTTCGCGGCGGCGGGCGGCGAGTTCCCGACGTGGAACACGACCCAATCAGGCATGACGCTCTCGCTCCGCGCGAATGGACCGGGCGGCCCTTTGCTGGCCCGACGCCGCTTCGAGAACGTCCCCGACAATGCCGCGCTCCTGCTCGAAGCGGGGAAAACGCTGCCGGCGGGCCGGTATTATCTGGAAATGTCGCACCCGACTGGCCACATCGGCTGGTGGGGCTACTCTGCCGATGTATACGCCGGAGGCCGCGCGTGGGAAGACGGGCAGCCCGCGCCTGGTGACCGTTCGCTGCGTGTGCGTCCTGCCGGTGGGGCACAAGTGCAGGCGCTCTCGCCCGATGCGCGGCGAATGATGCCGGAAGCCGCCGCCCGCCGGGCCAGAACGATGCGCGACTTCTTTACGTTCCGCTCGCCCATCGCCCCCTATGACCTCCAATCGCCCCCGCTCGGCCACTGGGCCTGGCTGCAAAACTACCCCCAGGCCCCGCAGCGCAGCCCCACCGGGCGGATCGAACAGATCACAGTCGGCGTCGCGCAGAACTACAACTCCGTGACCCACCTGGCGCCGATGAGTTTCCCCGGCGCCTTCGGGCGCAGCTTCCACGGCGGGCATCAGGACATGCGGCCCAATGCCGTGCGCTACGGCTATAACTTCGCCGAGCAGTGGCGGCGCGCGTTGGCGCTGGACCCGCCGTTCGTCTTCATCACCGGCTGGAACGAGTGGACAGCGGGGTTTTATCAGGACTGGGCCGGGTACAAAGCGCCGCCGCCGATCTTCGTGGATGAGTTCAACGAGGAATACAGCCGTGACATCGAGCCGATGAAGGATGATCCGACGGCCGGAGGGCATGGCGACGACTATTACTATCAGCTCGTCGCCGCCGTCCGCCGTTACAAAGGCGTCCGTCAGACGCCGCCGGTCACGCCTCGATCCATCAACATCAACGGCAGCTTCAATGTATGGAAAGGCGTGGAGCCGGAGTTCCGTGATGCCTTCGGGGACACCGCCCACCGGGACGCACCCGGCGCGGGCAAGGCAGGCCCCTACGTCAACACGACGGGCCGCAACGACATCGTGGCGGCGAAGGTCAGTTATGACGGGAAGATCGTCTACTTCTACGTCCGCACGGCAGCGGCGCTGACCCCGCACACCGACCCGAACTGGATGCTGCTGCTGCTGAACACAGACGCGGACGACAAGACGGGCTGGCTCGGCTATGACTTCCTCGTCAACCGCCGGGTCGGCGCCAAAACGGCCAGCTTGGAAAAGAACGTCGGCGGCAAATACCAGTGGCAGACCGTCGCAAACGTGCCGTACCGGACGCAGGGCAGTGAGCTGATGCTGGCAGTTCCCCGTGCGCTCCTGGGCGCCGCCCACCTGCCCCCGGCGATTGACTTCAAGTGGGCGGACAACTGCTTCTCAAAGACACCAACGGCGAGTGAGTTCACTCTGAACGGCGACGCCGCGCCCGACGACCGCTTCAATTATCGAGCACGGCTAGGCAAAGGGAGCGCCAAATGATATCTGAGATTGTAACCAGCCTGCTGCTGGTTTCCACCCTCGCGATGGCCGCTGCCGCGCCGGCAGCGCCGTCTTATCCGCCAGTCCCGCCGAAGGAAAGGCTCGTCGGCATCGCCTACACCACATGGCACACGAACCCGAACTCGGCGGACCGTTGGGGAACGCCGCTGCTGGGAGGCTACGCCTCAAATGACCGACACATCATCCGCCAGCATGCTGAATGGCTGGCCGACGCGGGGGTGGACTTTGTTTGGATCGACTGGTCGAACAATGTCAACTACACATACAATCCGAACGTCAAGAACCCGACCTTTGACATGATCGAGGGCGCGACGACAGCGATCTTCGAGGAATATGCCCGGATGCGCGTTGAGGGCAAGAAGACGCCCAACATCAGCATTTTCGCCGGCGTCACCGGCTCCCCCGAGGCCGCTGCGGACGGGCGCTTGCAGCGCAAGGCTGACCAGATTTACAAAGAGTATGTGCAAAACCCCCAGTTCCGCCCGCTGCTGCAAATGTATCTGGGCAAGCCGCTGCTGGTCGTGTATGTCAACACGCCCTCGCCGTTCCTGAACAGCGTCCCAAAGTGGAACGATGACCGCTTTTCCGTCCGCTGGATGACCGGCTATGTCACCGAGCAGCCGACCCTGCGGACAGACGACCTGGTCAGCAAATACGGCTACTGGTCATGGGAGGATCGCGGCCCGCAGACATATACCGTGCATGACGGCAGGCCCGAGGCGATGGTGGTGGTCGCCTCGTACCGCCCGCAAGTCGGCAGCGGCCCCGACGGGCTGGGGCACGGCTATATCCCTGCCGCACCGCGCAGCCACGGCGAGACCTTCCGGCGACAGTGGGCACGGGCCACGCAGATCGGCCCGAAGTTCGCGATGGTGGTTTCGTGGAACGAGTGGACGCGCGGGGAACAGCCGAGCGCCGAGGTCAGCAAAGACATCGAGCCGTCCCGGGAGTTTGGCCGCTTCTATCTGGATTTGCTGAAGGCACAGATCGCCAAGTTCAAGTCCAGCCAGTAAGCCGCAGCCATTGGTCTTCCTCACTTCCAGAAGGCTTTTGGTGCATCGGCGTCGAACGTGTTGGCATTCCCCTCTTGAACAATAATCAAGCCAAAAACCTGCCATGAACCACACACGCATTTTTGTCAACGTCGCGACATTTCTACTCCTAACCGCCGGAGCGGTCAAGGCCGACTCCACGGCGGCAGTAAACGCACCGGGCCTCAACATCACCGTCAGCGCCGCTGACCCCGGCGTTTTCCACCTCGTCGCCGCCCCGCCCGGCAACCCAGCCCCTCCGGTCAGTCCCTTCGTAGTAGAGACCACGCCCTGGCCCGGCGCGGTCGTCCGCCGGGGCGCGAATGGTACGGCCACAGTCCAGACTCTTCAGGCAACGCTCACCGTGCAAGCCGGCGGGCGGCTGCGCCTTCAGGATCGGACGGGCCGCGCGCTGCTGCCGTTGGGCACCGTCACGTCGGCGAATGGGACGATCACGCTGACGCTCTCCCATGACGCCCGTGAACGGTTCTACGGAGCGGGCAACGAGAGCGAGAACCATGCGGGCGATTTGACTCACCCGTCGGGAACGCAGGTCGTCAGCAACGGCGTCACGCGCATTCCATTTTTGTGGTCCACCGGCGGGTGGAGCGTCCTCGTCGCGAACAACCAGTCAGGCATATCCTGGCACGACGAGAACGGGGTGTTGACCTGGACGGTCCCCAGCCCCTTGCTCGACTTATACCTGAGTGTCGCGCCCGACGGTTATGGCCTGCTTGATGCCTACTCGCGGCTGACCGGGCGCGCGCCGATCCCGCCACGCTGGACGTTCGGCTTTATGATCAGCCGCTGGGGCTATTCCGACGCCGCCGATGTGCAGGACAAATGGCGTCAGTTCCGGGACCGACAGATCCCCGTGGATGCCTTCATCTACGACTACGACTGGTTCAACAACGACTGGGACTTCAACCCGAAGACGTTCCCGCCGGGCAGCCTGGGCAAGATGAGAGGTTTGGGCCTGCACTTCGTCGGCATCCGCAAGCCGCGCATCAACGGGGCCAACCTGGACTTCGCCCGCAAGCAGGGCTGGGTCCTGAGCAGCCCGCTTGGGACGGACTTGCGATTCGATCTGCCCCAGGCACGCTACTGGTGGTGGAGCCACCACGTCCCGCTGGTACAAGCCGGCGCGGACGGCTGGTGGAACGACGAAGCCGAGCAGACGGCGGACGAGTTCTTCCAGATGGTCCAGACCGAGTGGGACGGCTGGCGGGCGATGAGCGACCGCCGGGCGTGGTCCCTCAACCGGGCCTTCGCGCCGGGGATGCAGCGACTGGGCGCGGCCTGCTGGACGGGCGACATTGACAGCAACTGGGCGACGCTGGCGAACCAGCCCGGCACGATGCTCAACTGGAGCCTGGCGGGGATGCCCTACGTCGGCCAGGACATCGGCGGCTTCCAGAGCACGCCGACGCCTGAATTGTACGCCCGCTGGATCGAGGAGGGCGTGTTCGTGCCCGTCATGCGCGCCCACGGGACGTTCAACTCCCCGCGCTGGCCCTGGACCTTCGGGGATGACGTTCTGGCGGCGACCAAGAAGGCCATCGAGCTTCGCACTCGCCTGATCCCCTACTTCTACACGTTCGCCGCCCAGACCGCCGCCACCGGCGTTCCGCTGATGCGCCCCTTGCTGTTGGAGTTCCCGCAGGACCCAAAAACGTTCAACCTTGAAGACGAATGGCTGGTCGGCGACCGCCTGCTGGCCGCGCCCGTTCTGGTGCCGGGCGGCGCGCGCGACGTGTACCTGCCCGCAGGCCGCTGGTACGACTTCAATACCCATACGCCCGTCAGTGGCGACCAAACGCTACACGTCCGGGCTGCGCTGGACACCATTCCCGCCTATGTACGGGCGGGGACAATCCTGCCGCTCGGCCCGGTCCTCCAGTCCACGAGTCTGGGCGTCGAAGACCCGCTCGAAGTGCGCGTCTATCCCGGCGCGGACGCCGTGTTCGCCTTGTACGAGGACGACGGAGACTCCTATGCCTACCAGCGCGGCGCGTCCAGCCGCATCCCCATGCGCTGGGACGACAGGACGCGGACGTTGACGGTCGGCGCCCGCGCGGGCACGTTTCCTGGGATGCTGCCGATACGGCACTTGAACGTCGTCCTGCCCGACGGCAGTCGCCGGGGCATCGTTTACACGGGCCGCGCGGTGCAGGTCAGGTTCTCGCCGTGAACAGAAGCCTTGTTATGCTCGCGACAGCCGCCGCGCTCGGCTTCGCCGTCACGGCTCACGCCAAAGAAACAATACCCATGAAAACAGCGCCCTCCCCCACGCCGGTCACGGTCACAGCGGACTTTGCTGTTCCCATCGACAATCCGTTGATCAAGACTAAGTTCTGCGTTTACAATTCCGGCGTCGTGCCGCTCGCCCACTACGAGCGTGACGCGCCATTGCTGGACGAGGTCCGCCCCGACTCGCTGCGCGTGGACCTGGCCTGGGGGACGAACTGGGCCGGGTGGAAGACGCCGCCGGTTTCGGGAACGGCGGAGCAGCCGGTGTACGACTTCCGGGAGATGGACCGGATCGCCGCCCTGCTGAACGGCCGGAACGTCTCCCCGTTCTGGTCGTACTGTTATGTGCCCTCCCCTCTCCAGCCCGCGCCGGGCCGCTACCGGGCCGTTCCCACCGACATGAACGCCTGGGGGCGGATACTGGGCGACTACGCGCGCCATGCCAGGCAGGGCGGCCCGCTTCAGAAGGTGGGATATCACGAGGTCTACAACGAGCCGGACAACGCGGACTTCTTCCATGGGAGCGAGAGCGATTACTTCGAGATGTACGACGCCAGCGCGCGGAGCCTGCGGGCCGCCGACCCGGATGGACAGATCGGCGGCCCCGCGCTGGCCTTCACCGACGCCTGGATCGGGCCGTTTCTGGACAATGCGCTCAGTCGCGGCCTGCCGCTGGACTTTTTCTCGTTCCACTTCTACCCCGGCGGTCCCTACCACGCCCCCGACATCGCGGGCGTCCTGGGGCTGGTGCGGGAGCAGCTCCAATCCCGGTCCGCACTGGCGACCACCGAGGCCGCGCTGAACGAGTACAACGCTTACGCCATTGACTACCCCGAAGGCGGACGGCAGGACCATTACCCGCTGGCCTCGGCCCTGCTCCACGATTACAAATTCTTCCTGTCCCAGCCCTGGCTGACTTCGGTGCATTGGGCGCAGTTCATGGACACGGGCGGCGGCAACTGGTCCGGCATGGTCAGCCGGGACGGGCACCGCAAGGCGGTCTTCAACGCCTACCTGATCTACGCCCGGATGCCCGTAGACCGTCGGGCGGTCGCCCTGAATGGCCCAGACGGGCTGGAAGGCATGGCATCCACCGACGACCACCGGGCCTCGCTCGTCTTCTGGAACCGCACCGGGCAGGAGCAAACGGTGCGCGCCGCGCTCCATCACCTGCCCCTCACGCACGGCCACCTGCGCGTCTTCCGCATTGACGCCGCCCACGCCTCTTGGGGCGACAATCCAGCGAACGAGCGGCTGCTGCCGACGGAAACGCGCCCCCTTGATGACTCTGCATCCCCCGAATGGTCGGGCATAATCCCCGACGGCGGCGTGGTCTATTTAGAAGCCGACGACGATACGGGCCGCTCCGATCTGACCCCTACTCCGGTGGCAAAGGTGATCCGCACGCTCCACTTCTACCCCAACCGCGCCCAAAACGCTTATGCCGACTTCGACCGCAACACATGGACCGCGCGCCTGGGCATGGGAACGGAAGCCGCCGCCGAGGCGACCGTGGGCGTCACGGCGGAAGACCTCCCGCCCGCGCTGACCGTCTCGGCCCAAGCCGACGGGCCGCTGGCCCGGCACGATGCCGACAGCCTCCTCGGCGTCCGGCTAGACTACCAGGTCGGCGGCGATTACACGAAATCCGTCCTGTTCCACGGCCGTCTGCACGGCGTTGACCTTTACGACGCCCGCCGCTCCGCGCCGATGCCCTGGGGGACAAAGCGGCAGCCAGACGAAGCCGTCCGCGACGCCGACTTCGCCCGCTTCACCATCACGCCCCATGCCCACGCCCCGGCCCACTGGACGGGCCGCGTCCAGATCACATTTTTGATGCAGAACACGGGCGCGGGAACGCGGGCCAAGATCGTGCTGAGGAAGTGAACAGGATAAAGTGAACAGAATGCTTTTTGTGCTGCCGGCCGTCGCCGCCCTTTGCCTTGCCTCCACCGGCCATGCGGCGGACATGACGCCCGGCAACGCGCGTGTCATTTTGCCTGCCGCGCGTGACATTAACGCCCCCGGCGGCCTGCCCCTGCGTCAACTGCTGAACAGCCCCATGCGCGACCCCAACATCACACTGGGGCCGGACGGCAACTATTACCTGGTCGGGACAACCGATCCCGCGCCCGGCTACACCACCATCGGCGCGAAGGACCCGTCCAGTCAGATGTGGACAGTCAACGACGGCATTCGGATGTGGAAGTCGCCGGACCTGGTCCACTGGCAGGCGCTGGGGCTGATCTGGAGTCTGGACAAAGACGGCACCTGGGCGCACTGGTGGACGGGGCCAAATCCCGGCTCGGCGGTCTGGGCGCCGGAAATCCATTACCTGAAAGGGACTTACTGGATACCGTACTGCACCAAGCTCAAAGGCGAAGGTCTGCACCTGGGCGCTGGGCTGCTCCAAAGCGCCAGCGGCAAGCCCGAAGGCCCCTACCGCGATGTCCAGCCGAGCGGCCCGCTCGGCCTAGACGACGACGCCTCGCTGTTCCAGGACGAGGACGGAGCGGTCTATTTCCTGTTCGGCGGCTACCACATCGCCCGCATGAAGGACGACATGAGCGGGCTGGCCGAAGCGCCGCGCGACATCACCTTTGACAAGGCCCCCGGCTGGGGCGAAGGCATTTACTTGATCAAGGTGAAGGGAAAGTACATCTTCATCAATTCCGGCAGCCCCCCGATCACGCCCGGCCTCAAGGACCCCCTGCCGCCGGGCCACACCACTTACGACTGCTTTTCCGCCGTTTCCACCGGCTCGATCTACGGGCCGTACACGCCCCGCTACCGGGCCATCCCGCACGATGGGCACAACAACTTGTTTCAAGACAAGAAAGGCCGCTGGTGGGCCACCTACTTCGGCTCCGACCCCTGGGCACCGCTCGCCGTCGGCGCTTCGGGCCGGCCCGCCGTCCTGCCGGTCACGCTTGCCTCTGACGGAACGATCCGCGCCGCCCGCACCGCCCCGCGCCCCGTCTGGCGGTGGCTGACTCATCCACCGTCGGGCGACTGGACCAGCCCAGGCTACAAGGACCGCGCCTGGAAGACAGGCGGAGGCGCGTTCGGAGATGCCCAGGTCACGCAAAACGGAAATGTCACGGATGTCGGCACCGCCTGGACGGGCGGCGGCCTCTGGCTTCGCCGAACGTTCTCCTGGAATGGGCGGGCGCTCCCCAACCCCCGCCTTTACCTGCGCCACAGCGGGCCGGTCGAGGTCTTCCTCAACGGCCATCCCGCCGCTCATCTCGACGGCGCTTCCGACGACTACCTCACGGTGCCGCTGCCGGCTTCCTTCGCGCTTCGTCCCGGTTCCAACACCATCGCCGTCCACGCCGCCGTCGGCAGCGGCCCCGCATATGTGGATGTGGGCCTTGTGAACCTGCCAAAGCCGCCTGGCGATGTTGCCCGGCGCTGAACCGCCGGGCTTTGGAAGTGCAAGCCCCCACCTTCGTGGGCGAAATGCCTTCGGCATCCTGTTCTTCTGCCCACGCAGGCGGGGATTTGCTCTGTTAAAGCCCTGCCGTTCAGGGCAGGGTACTCAGACCGCCATGAAGCTCTTTACGGAAGCATTTCTAGATAGGTGGGAAGCTCGTGCCACCGCAGGGCAGGAACAGTGGCAGAAAAAGCCTGATTCGAGGGCGAAGCGATGGATCATGGCTCTCCATCCTGACCTGCGTATGCAACCGACCGAGAGGTACAGCTTGCGGCGGTATCTGTGCAAAGTTGCTGTTACCGGTCTGCCTGTAGTGTTCTTTATCAGCGTGGTGTGGCTTTTTCCCCTTGCGTACTCCTGGTGGAAGTATCCATTCGTTTTCTATGATCCAAGGTATCACAAACCCTTCATTGGCCTACTGTCGCATGAAGGCTTTTATATTTATCCGTGGATGATGCTATTCTTGTTAGCATTCAACGCTGTTTTGTACCTGCCGCGCTTCTACTTCTGGAACCGCCAGGCGGAACGGCTGCGGCGTGAGCCGCCGCCCTTGCCGGAGGCTCCGGGCGAGGCCACAACAGCAGATGCCGGTGTTTGGCCCCCTCCGCCGAAGAGGCCGGCCAGTTGATTGGAAAACTTTACCTGGGACCGCCGCATCTGGTATCATCTCACCTATATCGCTATCTTGAACAGCCGCCTGACTTGAAAGACCAGAAATGAAAGACACCACCCTCCTTCCCGCCTGCGGCCTCCTGCTGCCGCTACTGACGGGCGCCGCCGTCGCCGCACCCGCCACACATTTCAGCAAGGCGAAGCCTGCCATGACCAATGTCTACAAAGTCGCTCCAGCCGTGCCGGGGCGCGTACAGCCGTTCGACCTCGCCGACGTGACGCTGCTCCCCAGCCCGTTCCAGGCGGCGATGGGGCGCGATACCGCCTACCTGCTGTCACTGGACCCAAACCGGCTGCTGCACAACTTCCGCACCGAGGCGGGGCTGACGCCCAAAGCGCCGATCTACGGCGGGTGGGAGAACTCGGGCGTGGCGGGGCACATTCTCGGCCATTATCTGTCGGCGCTCTCCATGCAGTACCGAGCAACCCACAACCCGCGCGTCAAGGCGCGCGTGGACTACATCGTCGGCGAGCTGGCCTTGTGCCAGGAGAAGAACGGACATGGGTACGTCTCGGCCATTCCCGACGGCAAGGCCATGTTCGCCGATGTCGCGGCGGGGCATGGGGACGGCGTTCACCGGGGCTGGGTGCCGTGGTACACCATGCACAAGCTGCTGGCCGGTCTGCGGGACGCCTACCTGTATACGGGCAGCGCACAGGCCAAAGACGTGCTGGTGAAGCTCTCGGATTGGGCCGTGGACACGACGCGGAACCTGAGCGGCGAGCAGTGGCAGGTCATGCTGGAGCAGGAGCACGGCGGCATGAATGAAGTGCTGGCCGATGTCTACGCGCTGACTGGTGAGCCGAAGTATCTGGAGCTGTCGCGCCACTTCTACCAGAAGTCTGTGCTAGACCCACTGACGTTGCGCGAGGACCGGCTGGCGGGCCTGCACGGCAACACGCAGATTCCTAAATTGATCGGGCTGGCGCGGCTGTATGAGCTGACGGGCGACCCGAAAGACAAAACGGCGGCGGAATACTTCTGGGACCGGGTGGTCCACACGCGCACCTACGCCATCGGCGCGAACACGGACAGCGAACATTTTGACGCGCCGGGCCAATTGAGCCATCACCTCAGCCCGGTCACCGCCGAGACCTGCAACACCTACAACATGCTCAAGCTGACGCGGCATTTGTTCGAGTGGACGCCCAGTGCCAAGTACGCCGACTTCTACGAGCGCGCTTTGTACAACCACATCCTGGCCTCGCAGGACCCGGTGCGCGGGATGATGACCTACTACGTTTCGCTGAAGCCGGGCCACTTCAAAACGTATAGCTCTCCCACCGAGTCGTTCTGGTGCTGCGTCGGAACCGGCATGGAAAACCACGTCAAATACGGCGACAGCATCTACTTCCATGACGACAAAAATCTGTACGTCAACCTGTTCATCCCATCGGTGCTGAAATGGCACGCGAAGGGGCTGACCGTGCGGCAGGAAACGCGGTTCCCCGACAGCGACACAACGCATCTGACCTTGACGTGTACGAAGCCGACGGCGCTGGCCCTCAAAGTCCGCTACCCGTCGTGGACGCACGGCCTGACGGTCTTGGTGAATGGGCAGACCCAGCCGGTTACGGCCAAACCGGGCAGCTATGTAACAATAGCGCGACGGTGGAAGAGCGGCGACCGGGTAGATATCACCCTACCGATGCGCCTCCACCAAGAAGCGATGCCGGATGACCCCACGAAAGTCGCCATCCTCTACGGCCCGCTCGTGCTGGCCGGGCAGCTCGGCAATGAGGGCCTGGCCGCTCCGATTCCCTATGCCGCCAACGACCAGGGCGCGTACTTCCACGTCAGCGACCCGCGCGTCCCCGTCCTGGTGACGGCCAACAAGCCGCTGGACTCGTGGATTAAACCCGTTGCTAGGCAGCCCCTGACGTTCCGCACGGCGGGCGCGGGCCGACCCAATGACATCACGCTGAAGCCGTTCTACAGCACCTACTTCGGGCGCTACACTGTCTACTGGGACACCTTCACCCCGGCGGCTTGGCGCAAGCACGAGGCGGACTATCAGGCGGCGCAGGAGCGGGCGCGCGAACTGGAAGCGCGGACGGTGGACGAGATGCGGCCCGGCGAGCAGCAGCCGGAGCACGACCACGCCCTGCAAAACGAGAAGTCCACGACGGGCGACGGCCCCGACGGGGGCGGACACTGGCGCGATGCCCGTGACGGCGGCTGGTTCTCGTTCGACCTCAAGACCCTGCCCGGCACGCCGCAGGACTTGGTGTGTACCTATTGGGGGTCCGAGGAGGGGAATCGCACCTTCGACATCCTGGTGAACGGGACTAAAGTCGCCACGCAGACCTTGCACGAGGACAAGCCGGGGCAGTATTTCGATGTCGTGACCCCGCTCCCGGCGGAACTGGTCGCGGGCAAGTCGAAGGTAACGGTGCGCTTCCAGGCCCACCCCGGCGCGATGGCCGGCGGCCTGTTCGGCTGCCGATTGGTACGGCGGAAATAAGAAGCAGGCATGCCCTGCGGGGCTGTATACGCCTGTAGGAGCGCGATGAATCGCGCCCTCCTATAATCTTCGCCCGCGCAGGCGGGGGCTTGCACTTCTAAAGCACGGGGGTTACCCCAATAAAGCCTTTAGCCCCGTGGAACCAACCTTATGAAACCAAACTTCCTCGCCCTGACCCTGGCCCTTCCCCTCGCTCTGGGCACTTTGCCGTCACAGGCGCAGACGCCGCCCGCCCGCGCCCTCATGCCCGACACATGGGTGGCGACGGACGCCCTGGGGCGGACGCTGCCGACGGCGGGCACGGCCCCGGCGCCCCGGCCCGGCAAGTTCGTCGGCGTCTTTTACTTCCTCTGGCACGGCCAGCACGGCAAGGACGGCCCCTACGACAATACACTCACGGCTGCCGACCCTGTCGCGCACCCTTACGGCCCGACCGGCGCGTTCCACTGGTGGGGCGAGCCGGCGGTCGGCTATTTCCTGGCCGACGACCCCTGGGTTCACCGCCATAATTTGCAAATGCTGGCCGACGCCCATGTGGACGTGATCTTCTTCGACGCCACCAACGCCTTCACCTATCCCGCGATCTATTCTCTTGTCTGCCGCATCGCCTCGGACATGCGTCGGTCGGGCATCCCCGCCCCGCAGATCGCCTTCATCACCCACGCCGGGCCGGGCAAGACGGTCACGCAGCTTTACAACGACTTCTACGCCAAAGGCGCGTACCAAGACCTCTGGTTCCAGTGGGAAGGCAAGCCGCTGATCCTGGGCGACAAGGCCGGCAAGATGGACGACGGCTCGCCGATGGCTCCCAAAGTCGTGGACTTCTTCACCTGGCGCAATTCGTGGGCCTGGGACCCCGGCCAGGACAAGTGGCAGTGGATTGATAAATATCCCCAGCGCGCAGGCTGGCACGACGATCCGAACCGTCCCGAAGAGGCGCCGGTCTCTGTCGCCGGTCATCCCGTGGACAACCTGGGCCGCTCCTACCATAGTGACGAGGAGTGGGGACACGGCATGGAGCCGCCCGTAGACGCGCAGTATAAGACACCCGAATCGAACAAGGGGCTGCAGTTCGCCCAGCAATGGGAGCGGGCGCTGAAGATTGATCCTCAGTTCATCTTCATCACCGGCTGGAATGAGTGGGTCGCCCAGCGCTTCCTCAGCGGCGCGGGTGGCGGGCCGGGCTTCCTGGGCCATGTCGCCAAGCCGGGCGAGACGTTCTTCGTGGACAACTACAACGAGGAGTTCAGCCGGGACGCGATGCCCATGAAAACAACAGAAAAGGGCGGCTACGGCGACAATTACTACATGCAGTTGGTGGATGGGATCCGCCGGTTCAAGGGCGTCCGCGCCCTCCCCGTCGCGCACGGCTTCCACACGCCAAAATCGTTCTCGGCCTGGAGCGGCGTTCAGCCGACGTATTTGGACGCCGTCGGCGACACGGAGCACCGCGACCATGACGGCTGGGGCAAACTGCATTACACAGACACGTCGGGCCGCAATGACATCACGAGCGCCAAAGTTGCCTGCGACGCGAAAAACGTTTACTTCTACGTCCGCACACAGGATGCGCTGACGCCTCACACAGCCCCGAACTGGATGCAGCTACTCATTGACGCCGACCTGAACCCCAGGACGGGCTGGAACGGGTATGATTTCGTCGTCAACAGCCAGGTGATTAACGGCACCACGACCACGCTCAAGCGCCTGTCCGACGGCAAGACGTGGCCGGTCCGTTACCACGCCGCCGGCAGCGAGATGGTCGTCACCATCCCGCGCGCCCTGCTGGGCCTGACGGACACACACAAGACGACATTCGACTTCCACTGGGTAGACAACGCGCCAGTCGGCGGCGACCCCAAACACATCGCCGATTGGTGGTACGTCGGCGACAGCGCCCCCGACGGGCGGTTCAACTATCGCTACGTCAACGTCACCCCGCGCTGATTTCGAGGGAGGAGAAGGCGATGAGTCACAGCGCCCAGGACCGGGAACGCGCCGTCCAGGCAATCACGCGGCGGAACGTACTTGAAAAGCGCATCAAGCGGACGCAGCGGCGGATGGCTGCCCTTCAAGGCGGAGCACGGCAAGCCCTGGAAGACAGTCTCATGGCCGATCAGGCGGCGTTATCTGAGGTGATCCCGACGCTGGAAGCGATCAAAGCGAATATGCGGCAGGACGAGGAACGCATCCGCCGGAAGGCTCAGGAAGCGTTACGCCTCAAAGCAGAGTTGAGGAGCCGTCAATTCCCGCATTTTCCGGTCGGCGGCGTTCCACCGAGTCCAGGCCAATCCCTCGACTTCCTTGCCATTTTAGCGGCGATGGCGGTCATCGTCGGCGTCGTCCTGCTCTTGATCAGGTAGCGGCGGCAAGCCCTGTCCCTGCTCTCTTGCCCGCGCAGGCGGGGAGTTGCACTTCTAAAGCCCTGCCGTTCAGGGCAGGGTACGCAGTTCATGCCCCCTCGGCTTCACCACACCCGCTAAGTCGCGCGCGAGGGGAGGCAGCACGACTTCGACATGGCCTGCCCGCGTCACGGCTTGGGTTGGTGCGAGTTCGCGCCCCAACCACGGGTCCCACAGGCGGACGCTGTAGCGGCCCGGCGCCAGACCGGGAAGAACTAGGGTCGCCTTCGCCCGCGTCGTGGCGTTGCGGTCGCGGGCGTAGGCCCAAAAGACGGCGTGGCGCGAGTCGCCTTTGGCCAGCACGGCGACGGGCGGGGCGTAGTGGGTGACGGAGAGGCGGTGGACGACGAACCAGTCCACGCCCGTGTTGAACAGGGCGACGCGGTGCGGCCCCGCCGCCAGGTCGAGGGAGAGTGTCTGCCCCGCGTCGTGATCGGCGTCTGAGGCGGGGAAATCGGCTTCCGCCCCCGGTTTGCCGTCCACAGTCAGGATCGGGTGCGCGCCGGCTTTGGCAACAGTGCCGATGTCGAGCCGGAACTGGCACGAGGCGGGGCAGTTCAGGACAAACGTAATCGGGCGCGGCATCATGGCGCGGTGGTTTTGGCCCTGGATGAACGTCGGGACGCCGGACAGGTCGGGTGTCTGACCGTCAGCCGGCAGCGTGATAGTCTCGCGCGTTGCCTTCTCGAAGCCGCCGGGGGGCGCGAAGGATAGGTTGCCTCGCGTGCCGGTCGTCCGCACGCGCGGGTGGAGGGCGGCGAGTCCGGGGTAGTCGTTGACGGAGAAGGCGCGCAGAAAGCCCGAAGCCGAAGCGTACTGCGGCCACCAGGCATGGGGAATGACCTGGTCCCAGTACCAGAACTGGCCCGCCCCCGCCGTCGGGGCCATCAGGGAGGACCACAGGCCGTCGTGCAGGAACGCCTTGGTCATGTCCTTTTTGGCGTCGGAAGGTCCCCACTCCGCCGTGAAGACGGGCTTGTCGGCTCCGCGCTGGGCGGCGAAATCAGAAACGATGTCGGCGGGATAGGTATGCACCTGGTCGTAGTCCAGGCCGATCCGGGCCAGCGGGTCGCCGGGCGGCGAGTTGCTGGTCGTCACCAGATGGCGGTTGGTGTCGTCGGCGCGGACCGAGGCCGCCATCTCCTGGTGCCAGGAGACGACGTCGGCGAAGTGGCTCCGCGCTTCCCCGATGTTCTGGACCTCGTTGAACAGCTCCCAGCCCATCAGGTGCGTGGAGTAGCCCCAGCGGGCGACGATGTAGCGGTACTTGTTGCGGGTCAGCCGCCGCGCCTCGGCATTGGTGAAGAAGTCGTCGGGGCGGGCCAGAAACCCGCCGTTGACCGTGTTGAACGGGTTGTCCCGCCAGTTGGGGTCGGTCTTCTCGGTATACTGTCCATGGTGCTGCAAGGTCATCTGGACAAAAACGCCGTTTTTGTCGGCGGCATCCATAATGGTGTCCCAGCGACGTGCGGTGTCCATCAAAAAGTAGCCCGGCTTCGGGTTCTTCGCCCGGTCCGGCGACCAGTCCAGCGCCTTGCCGTCCCAGAAGGTCATCCAGATGCGCGCCCAGTTCATCCCCGCCGCTTGCATTTTGGCGAACGTCGGCGCGTAGTCGGGCATCTCTCGGTTGGTCCAGGCGGCGTCCATGCCCAGCGGGTAGAAGGTCCGGCCATTGTCGAAGACAAACCGCTGGACGGTCTTCGGGTCGCGCCGGACGAAGCCGAACGAGGCGGAAGGGACGCAGCGAAACCGGACGGGGCGGAGGTCGGCGGGCGCGACGGACTGCCCATTGCGCCGGACGCTCAAAACATAGCCACCGGGCCGCGTCGGGGCGAAGCGAACACGCCAGCGATTGCCGTCCCAGAAGGCGGGCACTGTCACTGGCGGGTGGCCCGGCCCGGCGAACGCCACCTGCACATCGTTGTCTGCCGGGTCAAACGGATTGCCGGTCTGGTTCGGCAGTGTCCACGACGCCTCAAACTTGGCGAAGCGCGGGATGGTGGGCGGCGGGGCGGAAAAGGCGGGCATCGCTGCCAAAAGCATAAGCAGGATAAGGAAAAGGCGAACGGGCATGGTTGTTCCTGAGAAGCCAAAGCGCCCGGCAGCCCCTAAAGACTGCCGGGCAAGAAGAGAGAGTGTCGCAGGACGAGGGGCTAACCTTACGGCTTACTCGGTGCTGCGGGGGGCGGAGCACCGGGGGACTTCGGACCTCCTCCCTGCATGGCCTTGATGGCTTCTGGGGGCATCGGGCCGCCACCCTTGAAGTTTTTTTGATCCTCCTTGCTCATCGTCGAGTCAGTTCCATGTCCACACCCGGTAGCGAGGGGACACACAACCGCAACGATCAGAGCACCCAGGAGCAATAGAGAGCGTGTTTTCTTCATAGGTTGTTTCTTTAGAATGGGGCTGGGCAGCCGGACGGCCTGGCGCTTTTCGGCTGCCCAAATTATTATGAGCGCGTGGCGTCCCACATGTTCAGTTCCGGGTGGTTGGTCGGGTCCGGGTTGGTCTGAATAGGCCGCATCGTCTTGACATGACCGTCCACGAACAGGAAGTTTGCCATCTCATTGTGCTTGATTGAAACCGCGCCGTTCGGCCCGTTTGGATAAGCGGCAGCAGGCAGCGTGCCGTTCGGGATTTCCCCAGAGGCCCATTGGTCCCACCAGTTGACGTTGCTGAGAACATCTCCAGGTCCCCAGGCGGTCAGGACACCGTAGTTGGTGGCCTTGTTTTTTGCCGCGTCATCTTCGTGCTTTTCAGAAATCATGATTGTATCCGCAGGTCGATTCGCGGTGGACAGAGAGCGGATTGTCGTCCCCATCCAGTTCTGAGACATGCCCATAACACCAATGACGTTCCAGTTCGAGTTGTCATTTTGGTAAGCCATGTAGCCATTGGAGGCGTAAGAGATGGGGACACCAGCCCAGCTAGAGTTTAGCCAACCAGGGGCGCTGCTGGGGTAGTTGTCTGCGCTGTCGTCGGGGCAGCGGAAGACGGCAAGGCTCTTAACAAAGGGCTGAATCTCGGTCGCCCAGGTGGAGTCCCAGTTTTGATTGCAGCCGATAGGATACTTTTCGTCGGCGTCCTGTGTGTACTGAACGACGGCGAGGCCAAGCTGCTTGAGGTTGGACTGACAGGACGACCGCCGGGCGTTCTCGCGGACCTTCTGAAAAACGGGGAACAGAATGGCTGCCAGAATCGCGATGATGGCGATGACGACGAGCAGTTCAATGAGCGTGAAGCCTCGCTTCCGCTGAACGGTGGGCATGAGGGATACCTCTTTCTTTGAAATCCGAATCAGATGATGGCGCGGCACGATTGCCGCGTGATGAGAGACACGGGCGCTTCAATAGTCACCGGCGGCATGGCCTCCGGCGAGTTGTCCTGGGCTTGCAGACGGTCTTGCAGGCGGCGGACCGCCAGGCGGCCAAGCTGCTCCTTTTGGACGCGCACGGTAGTCAGTGGCGGCCATGTCTGCGTGCTGAACTCGATGTCGTCGAACCCGATCAGGCTCAGGTCTTCGGGAATGTGCAGCCCCAGCGCGCGGCACGCCTGCATCACGGCATACGCCTGGTGATCGTTGGCCGCGAAGATGGCCGTGGGGCGCTCCGGCGATTTCCAGAGGGCATTCAGGACGCCGGGAACCTCGTCTTCCGAGGCGGTGAGGACCAGACGCGGGTCCACGGCGTAGCCGGCCTCGAAGTGGGCGCAGACGAAGCCGCGCAGGCGGTCCTGGAACGACGGCACATAGGGGTCATCCCGCAAGAAGGCGATCCGACGATGCCCCAGCGCGAACAAGTAGTGGGCCGCGTCCATCGCCCCTGCCAGACCATTTGTGAGAACGCAATCGTGCCGCCCTGTCGGATCGCGATGGTCCACGAGGACGATCTGCGGGACCCGCTCCAGGAACACGGACAAGATTTCCGGGTCGGCCGTTCCCACCAGCAGCATCCCCGCCACGGTCTGCTCACGGATCATTTTAGGCAGCTCCTGTGTGAGCTGATGCCGATCGGTCGTGTGGGCCAACAGGTGCATCCCCTGCGCCGCCGCCTCGACCTGCGCGCCGGCCAGGACGGGAGCATAAAAGGCGTTGGCCTGCAAGGGATCGGACGCCGAGGCACCGAAAAACTGGAAGCCGATAAAGGACTCGCCGGCGGCGGACGGGAATGCTGTCCCGACGGCTTTCCGTCCCCGCGCCCGCAGCGGACGGTAGCCCAGCAGGTCGGCAGCCTCCAGGACGCGCTTGTGCGTGTGGACACTGATCAGTTCCGGGGTGTTGAATGCCCGCGAAACCGTTGCCGTTGAAACCCCCGCTTGCTTTGCCACCTCGCGAATGCTGTGCATGAGACCATTGTAACGCTACTCATACATTCTGTCAAGCATTTACAGAAAATATTTTCAATACTTTTTGAGGGCGGCTGAAGAATCGTCAGAGCCGGACTTCAACGATGCGTCTGTGGCTTCCGATCCGCAGAACAGAGATCCTCTCGACCTACTCTTTAAGTTAGGGTTAGTCACAGTATACATATAATTTACAGAAAATTATTACATTGATTTGGAACAACTTGACAACCTCTCGCCCCATCGGTTATAGTAGCCTCGTCGCAACCAATACTCCGGCAAGGGCCGAGACTGTCAACGGAAATCTCATTGAACATCACCAAGCAGCAACTCAATACTAACTGGCGCGTGCGCGAAGTGCCACGCGAAGAGACGCCTATCCACAATCACCTGCCCTGGCTCCCCGCACAGGTGCCCGGCGGCGTCCACCTCGACCTCATACGCGCGGGCGTCATTCCCGACCCGTTTGTCCGAATGCAGGAGCGCGATGTCGCCTGGGTGGACGAGAGCGATTGGGTGTACGAGACCACGTTCGCCGTGGACGGTCCGCCCCCGGCCTGTGCGTTCTTGAAGTTTCACGGCCTGGACACGCTGGCCGAGGTCTCCCTGAACGGCGAAGAGTTAGGGCGCACCGAGGACATGTTCATCCCGCACGAGTTCCCCGTCGGCGGCAAATTGAAGGGTGGCGTGAACACCCTGCGCGTCACGTTCCGCTCGGCCCTGCGCGTCGGGCGGGAGCGGCAGGCGGCGTGGGACGCGGGCGGCAGCGACACCCTCCCCTACCATTGGGACAACTGGGCCGAGCGCGCCTTTGTCCGCAAGGCGCAGTATCAGTACGGCTGGGACTGGGGGCCGGTCCTGCGCGGCTGCGGCCTGTGGCAGCCGGTCGAGTTGATCACCGTCCCCCTGGCCCGCTTGGGAGACTGGAAGCACGCGGTCGAGTTCCGCGAGGACGGTCAGGCGACGATCACGGTGACGGCTGAGGTCGAGCGTGCGCCGGGGCAAGAAGAGACGGCGCTGACATTGTCGGCGTCGCTTGCGGAGGCCAACCCAATCAGCCTGCCCGTCCCCACCGGCGCGGGACGTGTCGGCGTGTCGGGTACGATCACCGTCGCCGCCCCTCGCCGCTGGCAGCCGAATGGGTACGGTGAGGCGTCTTTGTACGATCTGACGCTGACGCTTTCGAGCGAGGACGGGGAGACGGACCGGCACGAGTCAAAGATTGGCCTGCGGACGATTGAACTCATCCGTGAGCCGGACGCCGACGGCCAGGGCGAAGGCTTCAAGTTTCGCGTCAACGGCACGGACATCTACGCCAAAGGCGCGAACTGGATTCCCGATCACTCGTTCCCGTCGGCGATCACCTGGAAACGTCTGCGGGAGCGCATCGGACAGGCGCGCGACGCAGGCTTCACAATGCTGCGCGTCTGGGGCGGCGGGTTTTATGAGAGCGAAGACTTTTACAATTTGTGCGACACCTTCGGCATCCTGGTCTGGCAGGACTTTCCCTACGGCTGCTCCTACTACCCCGATACCGGCGAGTACGCTGATCTCGCCCGCGCCGAGGCGACGGCGGCAGTGAAGCGCATCCGCAACCACCCTTCCCTCGCCCTGTGGTGCGGCAACAACGAGAACCAGATGATGTTCGAGGGCAACTGGACAGGGACGCGCCCCCCGCGCCTGCTGGGCGAGCACCTGTACCACGAAATCCTGCCCGCCGTAGTCGGGGCCGAGGACCCGCAGACGCCCTACTGGCCCGGCTCCCCGTGGGGCGGCCCGGACGGGGACTGCAACTCCGCCGACTTTGGGGACTGCCACAATTGGGACGTCTGGCACGGGCGCGGCGACTGGGTGCATTACACCGAAAACGACAGCCGCTTCTGCTCCGAGTTCGGCTTCGCATCTTCGTGCGGCCTGACTGCCTGGGACCAGTGTCTGGCGCCCGCCGACCGCTCGCCCCGCTCGCCCGCCGTCCGCTGGCATGACAAGACGCGCAAGGGTTACGAGACTTACCTAGGCTATATCGCCCTGCACTTCCCCGAAGCGCAGTCACTGGAGGACCTGGTGTATTACAGCCAGATCAACCAGGCCGAAGCGTTGAAGTGCGGCGTGGAGCATTACCGGCGGCGCAAGGGGCGGAATTGGGGAACGCTGTTCTGGCAGCTCAACGACTGCTGGCCCGTGCAGTCGTGGGCGGTCATTGACTCGACGGGCGAGCCGAAGGCGGCCTACTTCGCTTGTAAAAAATTCTACGCGCCCGTCCTGCTGTCCCTGGTGCGGGACGGGGAGCGCGTGGAGACACACCTAGTCTCCGACCTGCTCCTGCCGCTGTCAGGGAAGATCACTTGGACGCTGGCGACCCTGGACGGGGAGATATTGTCGGAAGAGACAGCAGAGGCATCGGTGGCGGCCAACGCGGCGGCGCAGATCGCGTCTTTCGCGCTGTCGGCGGCGGCAGGCCGGGAGCGCGAGGTTTATGTCTCCGCCCGTTTCGTTTCAGACGACGGCGCGCAGACCGCTGAAAACGTCCTGCTGCTCTGTGAGCCGAAGGACCTGCAACGAGCCACACCCGGCCTGGCGGTGACGGTCACGGAGGATGGCGATCTGCTGACCGTCACCGTTAGCGCCCAGCGGTTCGCGCCCTATGTCTGGCTGCACCGGACGGACAACAAAACTCTGGCAGGTTTAGAAGATAACTTCTTCCACCTACAGCCCGGAGAGAGGCGGGCGCTCTCCTTCGCCAAAACCGCTGATCTACAGACGGCGGACGACCTACGCGGGCGGCTTGTGGCGCGGACGCTGTGAACCTAATCCCGTTGCAAGCGCCGCCCGTTGGCGACGGTGTTTCGGCTGACGCCGAAGATAGGCCTCAGTTCTCGAAGGGAGGTGCGCTCATGGTAGGTGGCCGGGATCAGGGCTTTGGTCTTCTCATCGTAGGTATTGCTGCCTAGGTCTTGGCGTCCATACTTTTTGTACGCGCGGCACGGGTAACGCAGTTTACCGTTCTTGGCGTGACCGTTGCTGACAAGATGTTGGCTGTCACGCAGGCCATGTTGAGCCACTACCCTTTCTCGTTCCGCTCTTTCTCTTCCCGCTCCTTTTCCTGCTGCTCTTTCTCGGACAGGTCCAGCGCCTGCTGCGGCGAGAGAATTTGGCCGCCGAAGCGCAGCTCCAGCAGGCGGGCATCGTCCAAAACCTTGTCGTTCAGCGTGACGAATGAGGCGCCCGAATAGATGCTGGTCAGGAAGTGATGGAACGAGTCGCCATACTCATCGTGGTAGTGCGCGCACAGCCGCTTGTATTCGGCCTCGTCGCGGACCTTCTTGCTGCTGACGGCCCAGGTTTTGATCTTCTCGCGCTCCTTCTGGGCGGCGCTCTGAAGCTCGACCATCAGCCCCCGGTGCTTGCGCTCGAACTCGGCCTGCGTGATGCGCCCCGCTTCCAGGCTCTCGCCCAGTGCCTTCATCTTCTTGAACCACGGGTTGTCGTTCAGCGGATGCCCGACGGGTTCTTTTTCGCTATCCTGAGTCATTGTCTTCCTCCGGTGCGCCGACGACATTGAAGTCAATATGCACTGCGGTTAAGTTGTCGTCGCTGTCATAACTGCCGACAACCCCGTAAGCGCCGTCTCCCCAGCCTGAGTGGACAAGAACAATGTTTTCGCCGTTCTGGGCCAGCGGCAGGGGGACATTGGCAATGCCGACGCGGATATGCTTGGGGTCGTCCATCCGGTTAAACCAGGAAGTGTCCAAACCGTTATTGAAAACATCTTCCCAATCGTCCTGCGGCGGCATTCCCTCAGCCAGCACGCCTTCGTCCACGAAACAAGCGGTCCCCGCGTCTACCCCGAATGCGTTGTATGTTGTGTTCATCAGAGGAAGCTGACGCCTGAAGACTTCTTGCTTGGCGCTTAAAATGAGCGAGGCGTAAGCTTCCCGCATGTGGGACCCATTTCGGAGACCGCTGACATCGGCAAGGGTCACTTTTACCGCGTACTTGCCCGGCGGAATTTTTAGGCTCGGATTTCCTGAAAAGTCCATCATGGCGAACGGATCGCAAACCGCCAGCAAGCCTGTCGGCATGATGAGATCGCCGCACTCGACGACACTGAGGACATACGGCTTGTCCTGGATTTGTATTTCCTCACCATCCGCGAGCGCCTTCCAATATTCGGGGTTGGGATACGACATCAAGTTGTCTCCTGCTGATCTCTCTCCATGCAAAGTAGGATAGCCCGACTCCGGGCTACGGGCTTTAGATACGGGCTTTAGATACTGATGAGCACTACTTCAAAGACGTGTCCCATGCTCGTTCTCGCGCGAGACTTCCCTCAATCGCCGGAGGCAAAGACGGCTTCAATTACTCGTCCAGAACCTTGCACAGTTCCCCCTTCCCGGTTAAAGTGCCGGGCGAACCTGGAGGGAACCGGGCTGCCGGGCGTCGGCGGCGGAGATTGCCTCTGAGGAGCCGAGGACGACGCGGCGGCCTGGCCCGCGCATGGCGTCCAGCACGTCGGCGAAGGCCCGGAAGTCCCGCTCCGTTGTGGACAACACCTGGTCGCGCCAGCCTTGACGCCAGGCATCCGTTTCGCCCGTCAGGTGGCGCAACAGCGAGACGAAGCCGCGCGCGTCCGGAAGGCGGTAGGTGTCCATGCGCCCGATCGTGCCGATGATGCTGCGGGTCAGCTCCTTGTCGTCCAAGGCCGCCGCGCGCAGGAAGCCGCCCGCCCCATCGTAAACATCGAAGGTGGCGTCCACGTTGGGGTCGCGCCAGGACAGAAAGGACAGAACCCCGGTGTGCGGCTCGAAGAGACACGTCCCGCCGTAGGCGCCGCCCTGCACCCGCACCTGCTGCCAGAGCCAGCTTGTGGAGAGGTAACGGCTGATGACTGCGGTCGAGCCGCTTTCGGTCAGCCCCAGCGCGTAAAGGTTCGCGGCCTTCCCGACCGAGCCGACTTGGGACGGAACGGTCCATGCCTCGTTCCCACTTTCCAGCTCCGTCTGCCAGTCCAGGGGAATAAGCTCGACGGGAGCGGACGGCAGGGAGGCTAGGAACGCCCGCACCTGCGGCCCGACTAGTGCCCAGTTTTCGGCGTCGAGCGTCACGTTGCAGAGCAGGGCGTCGCGACTGACGAGGCGCTGTTGCACCTGCCCCAGCGAGTCCCGCACGGCAGGCCAGTCCGTGTCTATTTTTTCGATCAGACCGCGCAGGAAGAACAGCGACTCCAGGCCGCGCAGATGCTCTTCGGCCCAGCCGGCCTCGCTCAACGGCGCATGGAGCCGGGTCAAGACAAACCCGGCGTCGGCGGAGGCCAGGGCAGCCTCCATCCGGGCTTTCTCCTCCACGGCGATCTGCCGGAAGCGGTCGCGGTCGTCCCAACGGGCGGTCGTGAGCACGTCCCGCAGGATGTCGAGCAGCTCCCCCATGCGCGACGCCAGCGCCTTGCCGCGCAGGAACAGCCAGGCAGCCCCCTCGCCCCCGCCGCCGGGTGCAGTTGCTCCGTGAACATCGCCAGTGAACAGTTCGGGGCGGATGCCGCCGGTCACACGCCCGATCCGCTGCGTCAGCCGGACATAGTCCTCGCGCTCGGTGCCGAGTTGGAGGATGGCCCTGCCGAACAGCGTCGCATAGGGCAGCAGGTCCGGGGGCAGGCGGCGCAGGTCCAGGCCGATGTCTAAGTAGGCAATGCCGCTTGTGAACAGATCGTGATAAATGATCCGGGCGCCGTCCTGTGTTTCGAGGGAGAGGGGGATCGGCGCGTTCTCGCGGGGCAGATCCGCGCGTCCGAGCATCGGCAGAGTCGCCACGACTTCGGGCGGATCGGGCGTCTGCTGGCGGAGCTTCAGCGCCTGCGTCCGCGCCGCGACTTCTTCAATTTCCTCCGGCCCAAAGGCGGCGCGGGCGGCTTCCAGCCTGGCTCCTTCGGCGGCTTCGACCGATTGCAGGAGCGTCGGGTCGGGCCGCAAAGTCAGCGTCGTCCGGTGCGGATTATCTATCAGCAGGAGCCGGATCATGCCTTCAAAGTACAGGCCGGCCTGGGCCTGGCTCTTGATCGCTTCCAGCGGCGCGGCAAAGGCCAGCGGCCACCATGGATCGCCGCTGTAGGTCCAGGTGGTCAGCGCGGAGAACATCCAAGCCAGGCCGCGCGGCGTCCCGCCGGAGTTCATCTCGCGCCGCTCGAACTCAACGGTGTTCAGGGCCGCTTCCACCGCCGCCGGGTCCAGGCCGTCTTCGGCCAGTCGGCGCAGGGTGTCCAGGATTAACGCTTCGATGGCGGGCGCGTCCGCCTCGCGTGTCCCGCGCAGGCCGACGGAGAAGTAGCTCTGGCGCAGGAGCGTGGCCAGTCCGGGTCCGGCGAGGTCTTCCCCCAAGCCCGAATCAAGCAGGGCTTTCCGCAGGGGCGAGGCGGGTGTGCCGATCAGGATGTGGCGCAGGACAGAAAGCGACAAGGCAGTCTCCGGGCGGGTCATGTCGGTCAGCAGCCAGTTGACGCAGACCTGCGCCTTGCGCTCCGTGTCCCCGTCCGCGCTCACGGCATAGGGATGCGTGACGGACGCAGGCCGCTCGAACCGGGCCTGGAGCGGGACCGGGGGGGCGGGCGGGCGCGGCTCAAAGTCCGCCAAGTAGGCGTCGAGCAGGCGCAGACGCTCCTCGGGGGCATCGTCACCGCTGAAGAAGATGCGGGCATTGGACGGGTGGTAGTAGGCACGGTGGAAGGCCACGAACTGCTCATAGGTCAGGTCGGGGATGTCCTTGGGGTCGCCGCCCGACGACAGGCGGTAAAGCTGGTCCGGGAACAACGATGCCTGCGCGTACCGATAAATCAAGGACGAGGGCGAAGAGTACGCACCCTTCATCTCGTTGAAGACGACGCCCTTGTAGATCAGAGGATCGGCGGCATCGTTCAGCTCGTAATGCCACCCCTGCTGCTCAAAGGTCTCGCGCGCCAGACGCGGGTAAAAGACCGTGTCTAAATAGACGTCCACGAGGTTGTAGAAGTCACGCAGGTTGACGCTCGCCACCGGGTAACAGGTCCGGTCGGCGTAGGTGAGGGCGTTCAGGAACGTGTTCAAGGACCCCTTGATGAGTTCCACGAACGGGTCTTTGAGCGGGTACTTACGCGAACCGCACAGAACGGCATGTTCCAGGATATGCGCCACGCCTGTCGAGTCGGAAGGCGGTGTCACGAAGGTGATGCCGAAGCACTTATTCTCGTCGTCATTTTCCAGCGACAGCAGCTCGGCCCCCGTCTTGACGTGCCGGTAAAGCCGCGCCCCAGTGCTGAGTTCCGGGATCGCCTGGTCACGCATCAGCTCAAAGCCGTGGAGGTTCATGGATGGTTCTCGTTTCTAGCTAGAAATGGCTTTGCTGCATTGTCGCCGTCGGCGGCATTGCGGCCTCTTCACCCCCGGCCCTGAAGGGCCGGGCTACTACCGGCTTCGCCGGACGAAGCCCCTCCGGGGCTGAGGAAAAGCCAGCGCAGCCAGTTGTTCCTGTCTTTAGCCCCGGAGGGGCTTTGTGCTCCCACTAGCCTGGCCTTTCAAGGCCGGGGTGGCTTATGCAACAACGCCGTCAAGGATGGCTACTTCCTACGCCCCTAGCCCCGCGCCGCCGCCCACGCCGCGTTCGTCGGCTTTGGCCTGGGCGTAGCCGCTTTCGACAAAGCCGCGCACGGGATCGGCGGGGTCCGGCAGGGCGATGTCGGAGCGCACCTTCCATAAGAGGGGCCGGACATCGGTCGCGAAGGCGGCTTTAATTGTTTCCTCGGCGGCGACCAGGTCCTCCGCCGCCCGCGCTTGGGTCAGGGCGGGCTGATTGACGATCAAGGCTTTGGCGTAGGCCGTTTGCAGGGCGACGAGGCTCTGGATCATCTCGGCGATCTTGTTTTTCAGCGTGTGGCTCTCGTCTATCATATAGGCAACATGGTTGGCGAGGCCGGCGTTCTCGCCCGCGACCAGCTCCGTATAGATCAGATACAGCTCATACGGGTTGACCGAGCCGGTCGTCAGGTCGTCATCGGCGTACTTGCGGCCATTGAAGTGGAAGCCGCCCAGCCGGCCTTCATCCAGGAGGAATGCGACGATGTGCTCAATGTTCGCGCCGGGCAGGTGGTGACCTAAATCAACCAGCACCTGGGCGCGTTCGCCCAGGGCCGCGCAGAAGGCGTAGACCATGCCCCAGTCGGCGATGTCGGTGTGGTAGAAGGCCGGCTCGAAGGGCTTGTACTCGACCAGCATCCGCTGATCGTCTTTGAGGTCGGCATAAACTTCGGCCAAGCCCTCGGCGAACCACCGCTTGCGCGCCCTCATGTCGCCCTGGCCGGGAAAATTGGTGCCATCGGCAAACCACAGGGAAAGGTTCTTGCTCCCGACGACGTTCATGATCTCGACACACTCGCGCATGTGGGCGACGGCCTTGTCCCGGACAGACTGACGGACACTGCCCAAACTGCCGAACCGGTACTCAAAGTCCTGGAAGACGTTCGGATTGACCGCGCCGACCGAAACGCCCAGTGAGCGCGCATAGTGGGACAACTCCTGCCAGTCCGCCCCGGCGTCCCAGGGGATGTGGACGGCGACACCGGGCGCAATGCCCGTATGCTTGTGCGCCTGGGCGGCATCCTCGAACTTCTCGAACACGGTGCGCGGCGCCCCGGCCATCCGAAAGGCCCCGAAGCGCGTCCCGCTGTCCGCATAGCCCCACGAGGGCGTCTCAACCTTTTGCGCCTTGAGCCGCGCCTCGACGGCGGCGACATCCACACCCTCATCGGTCAGGCGCTGCGTGAGCAGATCATATTCAGCTTGATAGTTCGTCATGAAAGCATCCTCTGCGGCGGTAGTTCCCCACCCCATCCCCTTTTCCCTTCTCGTCTTCACCTTGACAACGAGGCGGGCACAAGGTACACTCAAAGACACTATTTAAAAAACACGATTTGAGAGACGCTATTTTTCGGAAAGCAGCGGTTCGAGGAGCAGGCCATGATCATCATACTCTCGTCAGCGGCGACGAAGGAGAACTTAAAGCACGTGACACAGATGCTGGAGGAGCGCGGCTACGGGGTCCATCTCTCCGAGGGAGTGGAGACGACCATCGTGGGCGCGGTCGGGGTTCCCAACGACCCGTCGGGCAAGTCCGAGGTGATGGAGCAGTTCGCCGCGCTGCCCTATGTGGACCGCGTCGTTCCCATCTCTAAGCCCTACAAGGTCGTCAATAAGCAGTTCCACCCGGAGCCGACGATCATCAACGTGCGCGGCGTCCACATCGGCGACCCGACATTTGTGGCCGTCATGGCCGGCCCCTGCACGGTCGAGACCGAGCCGCAGCTCATGGAGGCCGCCCGCGCCGTCAAGGCCGCCGGGGCGCACATCCTGCGCGGCGGTGCCTACAAGCCCAGCACGTCCCCCTACTCCTTCCACGGCCACGGCGAGCCAGCCCTGAAGATGCTGGCTGCGGCCCGTGAAGAACTCAACATGCCCATTATCACGGAAGTCTTGGACGTCCGCGACGTGGAACTCGTCTGCAACTACGCCGACATCTTGCAAGTCGGGACGCGCAACATGGCGAACTTCCCGCTCCTGACCGAGATCGGCAAGACGCAGACGCCGGTCATGCTCAAGCGCGGCATGGCGGCGACGATTGAAGAATGGCTCCAGGCGGCGGAATACATCGCCAGCCGGGGCAACAAGAACGTCATGCTCTGCGAGCGCGGCATCCGCACCTTCGAGACCTACACCCGCAATACGTTCGACATCAACGCCGTCGCCGCCGTGAAAGAACTGTCGCACCTGCCCATCATCGCCGACCCCTCCCACGCGACGGGCAAAGCGAGCCTGGTCAATGCCGTGACGCGCGCCGCCATCGCGGCGGGCGCGGACGGCATCATCATCGAGGTCCACCCGAACCCCGAAAAGGCCCTCAAAGACGGCGCCCAGTCGCTTTTGCCCGAAGCCTTCGACAAACTGATGCACGACATCGCCCCCATCGCCCAGGCCGTCGGGCGGCATCTGTAAGGAGACCTCTATGGCTGTTCTGCAAGCCCCCGCCGCGCGCAATTTAGTTGACCGCGCTTGGGACATCTACTACCGACTGCGCCCGCAGATCGAGACGCCGGACAACATCGGCAAGTTGCTCCTGCTGGACCTGGACAGCGGCGACTATGAGATTGCTGAGGATGAACTCGGCTTTGCCGCGTCTGCCCTGCTCCGAGAACGCCATCCCGGCGCTGAGTTGTTCGCTCATCGCATCGGGTATAAGACAGCCGCTTCTTTCTGCGGTGACATGGAACGCCTCCCCGAATGATGCGTGGGGTGACAATCCGGCGTCAAGCCACTTTGCCGATTACATTCCGCCTATCGGGGCAGCCGAGCGTGACGCTGGACTTCGTGGTTGATACCGGCTTCACCGAGTTCTTGACTCTGCCCCTGGCAGCGGTCACGGCTATGCGTCTTCCGTTCAGTCACGAGGAATTTGCCGGCCTCGCAGACGGCAGCACTATCACGATAGCGGTTCATGTGGCGACGATCTTGTGGAACGGCATCGAGCGGCGCGTCAGCGTCGTGGCGACTGGCCGCCGTCCCCTCCTCGGCACAGCCCTTTTGGACGACCAGGAGTTGCGCGCCCAGTTCCGCGAAAGCGGCTTGGTCACTGTAGAAGAGTTGTGACACGGCAGATAACAAGCAGGAGAAAGATGAGGCCGCAGAGAATGAGCGTACAAGAAACGCTGCTCTGCGGCTTTTCCTATTCGTAGGAAGCAGGAGACATTATGGCATCCCCTCTGACAATCAAACAGCCGGGCGCGGCATCTCACGTCAAGCAATATATGCTGGCAGCTTTGCTGATTTTGCCGATGCTTTATCTTCGCTACTTGAAAAGTAACGGAGGCATGATTCATTACACCCCGCCTTCTCTAAACTTTTTAGCACATGCGGCGATTATTCTGCTCCCCTTGTCCGTCGCTTATGCCGCAGTTTACAAGCCGTTCGAGTTTCGCGATTCCGACGAGACGATCTTAGAGCCGCAGACTTTCTGGACGACGCGGACGAGCAGTTGGTGGATGCTGTTCATGCTGTGGTCAGGCCCCCTGCTTGGACTGCTGGCGCTCCTCTACGAACTTCCACATCTTATGAGTAGTGCTGCTGTCTGGGCAATCGGTCCCGGCTCCGCGTTCCTGACCATGGTGCTGGTCTTCGCACTCGGTATTATTTTCGGCACGATCATGAGGGAGCGAACCCAGGTACGAGTTTCGGAAGAAGGGCTGCGTAACGGGCTTGTTCATTTCCATGAGTGGGAAAACATTGACCATGTCTCGGTAGAAAACGATACATATGGCATCTACAACCGAGTTAACCCATCTCTGCCGTTCTCTTACTTCAAGCTGAAGGATGCAGAAAACAGGCGTGTCCTCGCTGATTATCTGGAAAGGCACAAGGTACGCCAGTCACGGGGGCCGGAGCCTCTGCTGATCATTGTTAAGTGCTGCGTCGCGGGCGCGACGGCACTAATGGTCCTGACAGGCTTTTGGTTATACTTGACAACGCGCATTGATCTTCGGTGGCTGATAATTGGAGTATTCTTTGTGAGCATCGGAGCCACCATGCTGCTGGAAGTTGTTCGTGGCGTGGCAAAAGTCACAACAACTAAACCCCTTGTCGAGCCTGAAGCCAGTGAAAGCTTCAGAGTCGAGAACTCTCTAAAGGAATAACCGAAAGGAGCACCGATTATGGCATTTGACCAATACCACGAACCGGCGGATGAATTATCGCAGGAGACGCGGACGTTTGCGCGGATGATCGCGTCGCTTACGGAGGAAGCGGAAGCGATCAACTGGTACGAGCAGCGCATTTCCGTCGAACGGAACAAGGACGCGCGGGCAATCATGCAGAACGCCCAGCAGGAGGAGTTCAAGCACTTCGGCATGGACCTGGAGTTTTTGCTGCGCCAGAAGCCGAAGTGGCGGGTCGCGATGCAGAAGATTCTCTTCCAAGAGGGCGACATCGTGGAGCACGGGGAAGAAGCGGAGAAGGCCGAGGACGAGTGACATGGCGCTGGCACAGCAATACGTCGAAAAGACGCATTACACGGAAGCCGAATACTTCGAGTTCGAGCGCACGGCGTTCGGACGCTGGGAGTATGTGAATGGCGAGATACGCCAGATGGCGGGCGGCAAGGACGACCATAACGCCATCTCCATGAACGTCGGGGGGACACTTCGGGCCGCTCTGCTCCCCAAAGGCTGCCGTGTCTATGGCTCGGACATGAAGATTCACACGGGCGACGGCGTCAACACGTTCCCCGATGTCGCTGTCGTCTGCGGTGAGCGGCAGTATTACTTGGGCAAAGAAGATGTCATTTTGAACCCTCTCCTGGTCGTGGAAGTGCTATCACCATCCACGGCAGGCTATGATCGGACCGACAAGTTCGACCACTACCAGAGCATTGAAGCGCTTCAAGAGTACCTTCTGGTGGAGCAGGGCGAACCGCGCATCCTGCTTTACACGCGGCGGAATGACCACTGGGAGCTGCGCGAAGCTTCGGGGCGTGAGAACAGTCTTTACCTGTCTTCGGTTGAGGTAACGCTGGCACTGACGGACGTATACGCGCTGATCGGGTTCGGCACGGAGTGACCATGACAGACGAAGCACACTTTCCGGGGCACTTTGGGACCGTTGCCATTGTCGGCGTCGGCTTGATCGGTGGGTCGCTGGGCATGGCGCTGAAAGGACGGCGGCTGGCGCAGCGGGTAGTCGGGATCGGGCGCAGCAGGGAGCGGTTGGAGAAGGCCGTGGCGCTGGGAGCGATTGATGCGGGGATGACGGAATTGGCGCGGGGCGTGGCTGAGGCGGATGTGGTCGTGCTGTGTACCACGGTCGGGCACATCGTCGAGACGCTGCCGGATGTGCTGGAAACCGTGAGGCTGGGCGCGGTCGTGACGGATGTGGGCAGCACAAAAGGGGCGATCACCCGGCGGGCGACGGGGTTCCCGCTGTTCGTCGGCGGGCACCCGATGGCCGGGTCGGAGCAGGCGGGGGTGGAGGCGGCGACGCCGCTGCTGTTTGAAGAAGCGACCTGGGCCGTGACGCCGACGGAGGAGACCGATCCAGGGGCGCTGCGGACGGTGGAACGACTGGCGCGTGAAGTAGGCGCGACGACGCTGACGCTAACGCCGGATGCCCACGATGCCATGCTGGCCGTGACCAGCCACCTGCCGCATGTTCTGGCCTCATCCCTGATGCGGCAGGCGGCGGCGACGCAGCGAGTGTATCCGCAGACGCAGCGGCTGACGGCGGGGAGTTTTGCGGATGGGACGCGGGTGGCGGCGAGTCCGCCTCAAATCTGGCGCGATGTTTGCCTGACCAATCGGGAGGCGCTGCTGGCCGCGCTGCACGGGTTCCGCGTGGAACTGGACGTGCTGGAAGAGGCGGTGGCGGCTGGCGATGCGGCCCGGATCGAGGCGTTTTTCGCGGCAGGCGCGGAAGCGAAACGCGGCTGGGGAATGTTATAGAAGACGGAGGGCATGAGAAAGCCCCCGGCCAGTGACGGGGGCTTTCTCGGCCTTCAGAGCACGTTAAGGAAGTCTTTCGACTCGTCGAACTTGCGGCAGGTCTCGGTTTCGATGGCCTCCCAGACCGGCGGCGAGAAGGCCAGCCATTTCTCGACTTCCGGGGCTAAAGGGGGAATGAGCGCGTCGCCGGCGTTGCCCAAAGCCAGCTTGCGGGCGACATGGTCCGCCGCCTGGATCGTCGCCGCCAGCTCGAAATATTCTTTTGCGAAGACCGGCTGATGGTGCAGAGTAATCATCGCCGTCAGTGACAGGGGCAGGTTCCACTTTTCGGCGATCCGCTTGCCGACCAGGGCGTGACCAACCCCCAGGGCAGTCTTTTCCGCCTCCCAGACTGAGATTTTGGCTGCCGCCGCCAGCTTGATGGCAATGGCGTACTGGTCGGGGAAATATTGGTCCAGGAACAGCTTGCCGATGTCGTGCAGCAGACCGCCGATAAAGACTTCTTCGACGGACTTGGCCCCAATCCCCTTGCGGCGGGCGATGACGCCCGCCGCCGAGGCCACGCCCATTGAGTGCGCCCAGAAGGCGTCCCGATCCAGGGCAGTCTTCTGGCCGCGCGCGTCGAAAGCATTGAAGACGCCCAGCGAGGTGGTCAGGTTGCGGACGGTGTTGAAGCCCAGGATGACGACGGCGTTGGTGATGGTGGAAATCTTGCGCGGGAAGCCGTAGTACGAGGAGTTGACCAGCCGCAGCACCTTGGAGGCCAATGCCTGGTCGGCGGAGATCAGACGGTTCAGGTCGCTGGCCGAAGTTGTCGGATCGTTGATGGTCTGCATGACCCGCACGATCACGGCCGGCAGGGGGGGGAGGTCCTGCAGCTCGTCTTCAATGATACGCAGCAGGCGCTCCTGCTTCAGCTTGGTTTCGATTAAAGTCGGCACGGCCAGTCCTCACTTCGCGGGATAAAAACGATGGAACAAGAAGTTCTGTCGTCATTATCGGCATGAGCAAGGAGGAACTAGAGGAACAATGAGAGAGGACTACTTCACCAGGGTAAGGATGGATTTGAACTCAGGCGTGCCGGCTTCGCGCAGCAATTCGTAAACGGCGGCTTCTGAGGCACAGGGCAGGACAGCGCTGTCGCGCATCCGCTCCATGCCCAGCTTGTGCTTTTCCAGTGAGCGCGCGGAGACGGCGTCAGCGGCGACATGGACCTGATACTCCTGGGACGCGAGATCGAGGGCTGTCTGCGAGACGCAGATGTGAGTCTCGACGCCGCAGAGCAGGATCTGGCGCCTGCCGAACGAGGCGATCCCGTCGAGGAAGCCTTCCGCCCCCGCGCAGGAGAAGCACATTTTTTCCACCGGCACACACGCCGCGAAGTCGGGGAACGCCTGCGTAATTTCAGGAACGATGCCGCCCATGCGCGCCGCGTACTGAACCGTCGGGATCACGGGGACTTGCATGACAGCAGCGGCTTCGATCAGCAGACGGACGTTTCCGACAAGCCGATCCCGGTCGTGGATGGCGCGCAGGAACGGCTCCTGCATGTCTACGACGACCAGCAGGGCGTCTTCACGGCGGAGGATGTGGGGATGGCGGGTCTCGGGCATGGGGTTGGCTTTCAGGCAGGAGGCGAAGCGCAGGAGGCGCGGGGGATCAAGAGGCCGGGCAGAGAGATGTCCCGTGCAGTCTCGGTCTCAGTCGCTCCGGTCTCGCGGGCTTGATAGAGAGCCGCAACGGCGGCTTTGGCGATCTCCGGAACCGGCTGGCGCACGACTGTCAGCGGCGGCGTGAGCGCTTCAGCCAGGCGCGGCGTGTCCCCGAAGCCGGCGAGGGAGACGTGCTGCGGGACGCGCACTCCCAGCTCCGCCAGCGTCTGCGTCGCCACGGCGGCGACGTTTTCATCGCTGCAGACGAGGGCGGTCGGCAGGCTCGCCCGATCCACTCCCGGACGCTGGAGGCTTGCGAGGACGCGCCGAATCTGGTCGCGCTCACTCAGGGTCTTCATCGTGTCATACGGCTGCCAGAGGACCTGGGCGGGATCGGCCCCTTTGGATGTCCAGGCCGAATGCATCCCCTGGAGACGGCGCTGCGTGACGCGCGGAGTGGCGACAGGAGCCAGCAGGACGACCCGGCGGTGGCCCAGGTCCCACAGGTAGTCGCCAAGCAGGCGTCCCGCGTCGGCATTGTCCAGGTGGACCTGCGCCAACTCGCGCGGCGGGTTATCCACCTCGCCCACCATGACACACGGAATGCTGGCGCTGGCCGCCTCGCGGGGCAGCAGGACAGACGACAACAGGATCAGCCCCATGAGGCCGAGCGAATCCAAGCGCGGCAGGTCGTCGGCGTTCAGCAGGCGGAGGCCGAAATCGTCTTCGGCCTCCGCTCCTTGATTGCGGGCATATTCACGCAGCGCGATCTGTAGGTTTTGGACGAGGTAGGCGCTGTAGGGACTGTAGTCCTGATCCCAGACGCCGATGAACTGCTCCGTGTGCTGGCGGCGCAGGCGGCGGCTGCCGCGCGGGCGGCCGGAGCGAACGGGGGTGTAGTTCAGCATTTCGGCGACTTGCAGCACCTTGCGGCGCGTGCTGTCGCTGACGAACGTGCCGTTGTCGCGCCCGCTGAGTACCGTCGAGACGACGCTGGGAGAAACCCCGGTCTGTTCCGCAATGTCTTTGAGCGTAACTGCCATTTTAGAGTTTGCCGAGCGCCTTGAGGCTATCTACTGTGCTTTGCACTTTAGCCGCCGACTCTTTGATCCCCGCCAGCTCGATCTCAGTCAAAGGGGCTAGCTGGGTCAGGTCATAAACGTCTTCCACGCCGCTTGCCCCAAGCAGAGCGGGGACGCCGAAGTAAAGCCCATGGACGCCGTATTGGCCGTCCAGCAGGACGGTGGAAGCGAGGATGCGCTTGCGGTCCAGGAGAACCGCCTCGGCCATCTCGGCCGTCGCGACTCCGGGGGCATACCAGGCGCTCGTGCCGATCAACCCGGTCAGGATGCCCCCACCCTGTCGCGTGTCATCTTCGATCTTCTGGAGCTGCTCGCCTGTCAACTTGCCCAGGTCCACCCACTTCTGGACGGGAATGCCTCCCACGGTGGTCAGGCTGCGAACCGGCACCATCTGGTCGCCGTGCCCGCCCAGGACATAGGCCTGCACGTCCTCCACGGAAACGCCGACGGCGGCGGCGATGTAGTTGCGGTAGCGCGTGCTGTCCAGAACACCCGCCTGACCGATGATGCGCGCGGACGGCAGCCCAGTCGCCTTCAGTGCAACATGGCACATGGCGTCGAGCGGGTTGGAAACGACGATGTAGACCGCGTCGGGGCTTGCCTGCGCGGCCTGGGTGGCGACGCTTTGGACGATGTCGGCGTTAACGGCCAGCAGGTCCTCGCGGGACATGCCCGGCGTCCGGGGCCGGCCCGACGTGATAACAACCACATCGCTGCCCGCCGTGTCGGCATAGTCGGATGTACCCCTGACGCGCCCGTCATAGCCGACGATGGGCGAGACTTGATTGAGGTCCAGGGCCTTGCCCTGCGCCATCGAGCCGGTCTTGCGGGGCCGCTCCAGGGTCAAATCGTCCGGCAGATCCAGCAGCACGACGTCGGTGTACCCCTGCTGCGCCACATGAAACGCGACCGTCGCGCCGACATTGCCCGCGCCGATGACGCTGACTTTTTTCTTTCCAGAAGCCATTTTCTGTGTGTTTCTCCTTGATGACTAGTTACGGAAGCAGGTCGGCCACCGGCACTAAAGCGCCTGGCGCAGCCAGAGGCGCGATGGATTCGCCTTCCCGGTAGATGATCGTTTCCGTGTAGCTGAAAGCAGGAGCGCCATCGGGTCTGAGTTCCGGCTTACGGTGGACTTCGATCTGCTGCTGATCCAGGTTCACGATCCAGTATTCCTGGATGTATGCTTGGGCATAAACGGACATCTTCCACGTCCGATCATAAGCCAGTGTTGTATCCGACACTTCCACGATCAGCAAAGCCTCGGTCGGCGTTTGATCTGCATAATCCCGTATCCGGCCCGGCAGAACGGCAACATCCGGCTGCGGCTCCTTTCGTACTCCAACGCGGAACGAATTCTGTACACTGACTGCGCGGTCACTGCCGAAAGCACTTTGCAGGGAATGGCTAGCCAGCATCACGGCCGTCATGTGGCGCGTCCCGATAGGCGGCATGACAAGGATGTCTCCATCAACCAGTTCAACCCGGCCCTCGTCAAACCAGCCCATCAGGGCCATCTGATGGTACTGAACGACCGTCCAGGGCAATGAGCGTGGCTCCCTTGTCGGCGTGTCCGGGTACTTCTCAACGATGACACCATCAATGAGTTCCACGCGCGTGTCCATGAACCAGCCCATGTCCGCCAAGCGGTGGTACTGATCTTTACTGAAACGCCACAAGCTGTCTCGAAGAATACCGCTCTCGCGTTCGGCGACGGCCATTGGTTCAGCTTCCTGCCCCTACCCCACCTGCATCTTGGCGATGATGGCGTCGGCCATCTCGGCCGTGCCGACGGCGGTGGGGTCGTTGCGGTCGGGCTTCATGTCGTAGGTGACGCTCTTGCCCTCGGCGATGACGTCGGAGACGGCTTTCTCCAGGCGCGCGGCAGCCTCGTCTTCCTTGAGGTACTTGAGCATCAGCAGTCCCGACAGAATCAGCGCGGTGGGGTTGACCTTGTTCTGGCCCTTGTACTTGGGGGCGGACCCGTGTGTGGCCTCGAAGAGTGCGGTGTCCACGCCGATGTTTGCGCCGGGCGCGACGCCCAGGCCGCCGACCAGGCCCGCGCAGAGGTCGGAGAGGATGTCGCCGTACAGGTTCTCCATGACCATGACGTCGTAGTTCTCGGGCTTCTGGACGAGCTGCATACACATGGCGTCTACGAGCCATTCGTCGTACTCGACCCGGCCCTCGTACTCCTTGGCGACTTCGCGGGCGATCTCATAAAAGAGGCCGTCCGTGTACTTCATGATGTTGGCTTTGGCGACGGCAGTAACTTTTTTGCGCCCGTTCTCGATGGCGTATTCAAAGGCCGCCTTGACGATCTGGCGCGAGCCGGTGCGGGAGATGGGCTTGATGGAAATGGCCGAGTCCTGGCGGATCTTGCCGTTCGCCATGGCGATGATCTGGCCCGCTTCGGCACTGTCTACCGGGTACTCGACGCCCGCGTACAGGTCTTCGGTGTTCTCGCGGACGATGACCAGGTCCACGTCCGTGTAGCGCGACCGGACGCCCTTGTAGGACTTGCAGGGCCGGATGCAGGCGTACAGGTCCAGTTCTTTCCGCAGGGCAACGTTGACGGAGCGGAAGCCGGTTCCGATAGGGGTCGTGATGGGGCCTTTGAGGGCAACTTTATTCTTGCGGATGGAAGCCAGCACGTTGTCCGGCAGCGGCGTCCCCGCCGTTTCCATGATGTCCACACCGGCCTCGACCACGTCCCAGTTAAAGGCCACGCCGGTTCCTTCCAAAACGCGCCGGGTCGCCTCCACCAGCTCCGGCCCCGTACCGTCGCCACGAATCAGAGTCACTTGATACGCCAAATCAGATCTCCTCCACGAAGGGACACGCCCCGTTAAAATAGAATAGGCTTAGTATAGGCGTTCCGGGGGATTTTGTCAAGCAAATCGGCCTGCGCCGGAGGAAGGCGCTGGGCCGCGTAGAAAATAAACCGGCTCCCTTTGCAGGTTGCGCGCAGGGAGAGGTAGAATAGGTATCTACCATGCCCGACAAGAAATACAAAACGCTCATCGTCTGGCTGCGGCGTGACCTGCGCGTCCACGACAACGCAGCCCTGCACGAAGCCTGCCGGCGGGCGGAGCGCGTCATCCCGCTGTTCGTCTTCGACCCGGACATCCTGGGCCGGGAAGACACCGGGGCGGCCCGCGTGGCCTTCCTGCTCGATGCGCTGCGGGTGCTGGACGCCAATCTGCAAAAGCGCGGCGGGCGGCTGATCGTGCGGCGCGGGAAAGTGCCCGACGAGATCGTCCGGGCTGTGGATGACTTCGGGGCCGACGGCGTCTTCCACCAGCGCGAATATGAGCCGTTTGGGGGCAGGCGCGACGAGGCGGTGGCCTCGGCGCTGCGAGAACGGGGCAAGGTCATTGAGACGTTTCCCGGCCTGGCCCTGTTCGAGCCGGACGAGATCGTGTCCCAGACGGGGACGCCGTACACCGTCTTCGGCCCGTACAAGCGCGAGTGGTTCCGCCGTCCCGCCGAGGCGCCGCTGCCTGCACCGCATCCCATCAGTGTGCCGCCCGAAGCAAAAGGGGAGGCGCTGCCGACGGCGGCGGACCTGAAGTTTTCGACGGGCCAGACGTTCGCGAGCGGCGGCGAGGACGCGGCCCAGGACCTGCTGCGGGAGTTCCTGAAGGACAAGATCGAGGGGTATGATGCCGGCCGGGACGTCTTGGCCGAAAGCCGGACGTCACGGCTGTCCCGCCACCTGCACCTGGGAACGATGTCGGCGCGCTTCGTCGTGGACGCCGTGCGGCGGGCGGGCAAAGACAAGCCTTCGGGCGGTACACCGGGCGAGCACCAGCCGGAGCCGGGGCATTCCACGTTTCTCTCCGAAATTGCCTGGCATGACTTTTACCTGCAAATTTTGCACCACTTCCCGCACGTCACGCAGGGCGCGTTCCGACCGCAGTTCGACGCGCTGGCGTGGGAAAACGACGAGGGATTGTTTTCCGCCTGGAAAGAGGGCCGGACCGGGTATCCTATCGTGGACGCGGCGATGCGGCAGATGAACACCGAGGCGTGGATGCACAACCGGGGCCGGATGGTGGTCGCCTCCTTTTTGACCAAAGACCTCTTGATTGACTGGCGCTGGGGCGAGAAGTATTTCATGCGGCAGCTCGTGGACGGCGACCAGGCGGCGAACAACGGCGGCTGGCAGTGGGCGGCGGGGACGGGCACTGATGCCCAGCCGTTCTTTCGGATCTTCAACCCGACCAGCCAGGGGGAGAAATTCGACCCCGAAGGCGCGTATGTGAAGCGGTGGGTGCCGGAACTGGCGCGGGTGCCGGCGGGGTCCGTCCATGCGCCCTGGAAGCTGACGGCGGCGGAGCGGGAGCATCTAGGATGCGCCTCGTACCCCGTGCCGGTCGTGGACCATGCCAGGCAGCGGCTGCAGGCGCTGGCGATGTACGGAAAAGTGACAGCAAACGCGGCTAAGGAGTCCCCATGAGGCGAGGAGCAGTCATAGCGGCGGTTGGGGCGATGGCGTTCGGCGTCGGCGTGCCGGTCCGGGCACAGGCGCCGCCGGGCGCAGCCTCTTCAGGCAAGCCGGACGTCCTGGTCCTCGTCTACCAGCAGCCGGGTAAAGGTGATCTCGTGGACATCACTTATGCCCGTGCGATCCCCCACGCGCAGGCGCAGCGGGACCTAGCGGCGCTGGCCCAGGCGTCAGGGTGGGCCATCGGCCCGAGCCGTGTCACGGACGGGCTGGCGCCGGTGCAGCAGAAGATGACGATGACCAGCAGTAGCTTCACCGCCCCCGGCGTCGTCCAGCCTGAGACCCATGCTCTTCCGGTCGAGCCGTTTATTACTGCGTTCCGCCCGTACAAGCGTCTCGCCCTGATCTTCAGCGTTGGGCCGGCGTTCCAGTTCCAGGGTTTGCGCGACTATGCCGATAACAACGTACAGATCGCGTTGGAACAGCATGGGACGGTCTTCACCTACCAGGTACGGATTCTCAACCCGCAGTTCAGCCAGTTGAACCTGCCCCGGCCTCCGTCCACGGCGGTCTCGGCGGCCCGGCGTGCCTCGCCCTGGCCCCTGTTCCTGGGCCTTCTCGCGGCGGCGGGGTCGGCAGGCGTTCTCGTCTACGTCCTGATGGCCCGGAAGACGCCCCCGCCGCCCGGCATGAATCCCGACGCTCTTGCCGAGGAGCGAACGAAAATCGGAACTAAAGGATAACGCGATGGAAGAGATCAATGAGCTATTAAAGGCGGCAGCAACCAAAAAGGCATCGGACGTCTTCATCAAGGCCAACAGCCCGCCGGCCATGCGTATCAGCGGGCGCATTCAGATGACGGACGCAGCGCCGTTGTCCGCTGATGACTGCCGCAACCTGGCGTACAGCGTCATGACGCATGAGCAGATCGGCCGGTTCGAGCACCGGCATGAGCTGGATCTGGCCTTTGAGATCGAGGGGGTCTGCCGCATCCGCTGCAACGTCTATATGCAGCGCGGGACCATGGGCATGGTGCTGCGCCTGATCCCGCTCAAGATATTCACGCTGGAGCAGCTTGGAATGCCGCCGGTGCTGGCGGAACTCACCAAGTCGCGGCAGGGCCTTATTCTTGTGACAGGGCCGACGGGTTCAGGTAAAACCACGACGATGGCGGCCATGATTGATCTGATCAACTCGACCCGCCGGTCAAACATCATTACCTGCGAGGACCCGATCGAGTTCATGCACCCCGATAAGATGTCCATTGTCTCACAGCGTGAGATCGGCCTGGACACGGACTCGTTCGCCGATGCCTTGAAATACATGATGCGTCAGAACCCGGACGTCCTGCTGATCGGCGAGATGCGCGACATCGAGACCATGAGCGTCGGTCTGGCAGCAGCGGAGACAGGTCACTTGGTCTTCTCCACCCTGCACACCGCCTCGGCGGCCGAAACCCTGGACCGCATCATCAACATGTATCCGCCGCAGGACCGGGACATGGTCTGCCTGCGGCTTTCCGGGTCGCTGCGCGGTGTCATCTCGCAGAAGCTGCCCCCGCGCATGGACGGCACTGGGCGGGTCGGCGCGGTCGAGGTGATGGTGGTCACGCCGACCATTTCCAAGCTGATTGAGGAGGGCCGCGCGTCCCAGCTTTACGGGTCCATCGCCGAGGGCAACTTTTGGGGGATGCAGACGATGAACCAGTGCCTCATCAAGTATGTGAAAGCCGGGCTGATCTCGGAAGACGAAGCGCTGGCGAACGCCGGCAACGTGACTGAGATGAAGCAGATGCTGCGGAGGCCGTGAGGCCGCCCCCTAATCTTGGGGGAGTCGGAAAGAGACAGAGAAGCCCCGCCAGGTTCGGCGGGGCTTTTCTCTTGCGAATTCTCATCTCGTGAGAATTCTCCCAAAGGCTGCCCACACGCCTGCGGAAACCCAAACAGATGTCCGCACAGGCCGGGTATCCTTTCGCGGACGGCAACCCGAAGGGAGATCACCCATGCCCGCGCCAGAAGCCACATCAACCCAGCAGTTCCTTCACCTCACCCCAATCCTGGTCACACAGGACATTACCAAGACCATCCATTATTACCAGCGCACACTCGGCTTTGAGAAGGTCTTCGACTACGGCGACCCCGTCTTCTACGCGGGCGTCTCTCGCGACGGCTTTGATTTGCACTTCAGCCGCCGCGATCAAGCGTCGGTCCTGCCGGAGCGGGATTCCGAGAGCGTAGACATTTACATCCCGACCACGACTACGGCATGAGGGCATTCTATGTCCAGGACTGCAACGGCTACTGCTTTGCCTTCGGGCAGCGGATTTAGGAGGACAGACGCATGAGTGAGGTCTTTGACAACAAGACAATGGCAGGCGCGAAGTTCACGAACGTGTCGCTGGAAAACGCGGTTTTTGATGACGTGAACTTAGGCGGCTCGATGTTTCAGAACATCAACCTGGGCGGCGCGATGTTCCGCGACATCAACCTCAGCGGGGTCGTGATTGAGGACAGCGGCATTGAGGGGCTGAGGATCGGCGGGCACGACATCGGGGCGCTGATCGCGGCGGAAGAAGCCAGGCAGCGACAAGGGGCTTGAACTGCGATGAGACAACAGCGCGAGATCGCCATTCTGATACACTGCCGCGATCTGCCCGGCATCCGATTTGGGGAAAGAACCGCCGTCAGGCTCGGTATCCAGAAGGGGGCCGAGGTCGTTGACGACGTTCTCGCGGAGGGCGACGGCATGACATTCACGGCCATGCTGCGGGTCAGCGGGCGGAAGACCGGAGAGCCGAACTTTCTGGGTCCTTATGCCCAAGGCAAACCCGAAGAACGGTTTCTTTATCTCTGCTGGGGAGAAAGAACGGCGGACGGGTGGAGTCTCATCGGCCGGGCGAAGGTTCCTTTGACTCACCTGAACTGGCCGCGTTTGGACAAGTCATGGGAAACTGGGGAGCCGATCACGCTCTCTGTCACCATGATGGATACACGAGGCCGACCTGCATGCGGTACGGTGAAGGCTGATTGACCGCGACTCGCAGGAGCAAAAAATCCCGGCCTGCAAAGGCCGGGATTTTTCGTGCCTGCCGGAAATTCTCATCTCGTGAGAAGTCTCGAAATTTGTCCCAACGCCTCACCGCACTGACGACAGAGAGATGCTCCAACAGTGGTATAGTTTTCTTAGACACTCGCGAACACTGTTCGCACCGTTTAGTGACAACTGACTTTGTTTGGAGGGATTTGACCATGAGTGATGCTTCGACCGCGACGCGCCCCGCCGCCCCTTTTCCTGACGGGTACACCGTCCTCGCCTCGACCGTTCTCAGCCGAACCAGCCTGGAAGCCAACAACAACAAGTTCTATGTCCTCGAAGTCCACGCCGCCTCCGACGGCCGCTGCCGCCTGTTCACCCACTATGGGCGCGTGGGCGCGGACGGTGTTAAGGAGTCGAAGCCGTTCGACGGCCGTGAGGCCGCCGTGGCCGCCTATGAGCGGCTGCTCAAGGAGAAAACCGGGCCGCGCAAGGGCTACGTTCCCGTCGAGGTCGAAAAGGCGACGGTCGGGAGCGAGGCACTGCGGGACAGCACCGAGGAGGCGTTCAGCCGGAAGCGCGGCGTCAAGCCCAGCAGCCTCGCCCCGCAGATCGCGCAGTTCGTGGAGCACATCTACGACGAGTCCAAGTCCGAACTGGTCCGCCGGATCGAGACGCCGCTGGGGAGCTTGAGCAAGTCGCAGATCGAGCGGGGGGCCGACGCCCTGCGCGAGATCCGGTTCGCGCTGGCCCGCGACCACCCGGACAAGATCGTCTCGCTGACCAGCCGGTATTACTCGCTGATTCCGCACCGCCTGGGCCGGTGGACGAGTCTAGACGAGGTCGCCATCAACAGCCTGGAGAAAGCGGACACGGAGGAGGAGCTATTGCAGCTCATGCGGGACGTCTACCACATCCAGGGCGATCTGGAGGCCGAGACCGACCGCAAGTACCGCGCCCTAGGCGCGTACCTGGACGTCATCTCGCCGCAGGACGCCGCTTACCGGCAGGTCGAGCGCCGCATTCTGGAGACACAGTCAGCGCGGCACCCGTTCAAGATTCGTGTCAACCGCGTTCTCGCCGTGCATCTCCCCGAGGAGCGGCACCGGTTTGAAACCGAGGGGAACAAGGCCGGCAACCTCCAGGGGCTGTTCCACGGCACCAAGAACTGCAACATGGCCGGCATCCTCTCGCGCGGCCTGCTGATCGCCCCCAGGAGCGCGCCCGTAACGGGCTATATGTTCGGCAAGGGCATCTACTTCGCCGACCAGAGCAGCAAGAGCGCGCAGTATTCGCTGCTGTGGGCTAGCAACAAGCGTCCCGTCGGTTACCTCTTCCTGGCCGATGTCGCGCTGGGCCGGGTCAAGCAGGAAAGCGGCCCAAAATACCGCGAGGAGGCCCCGCAGGGCTACCACAGCGTCCAGGGCTGCGCCGGGCAACACCTGGTCCACAATGAGTTCATCATCTAAAAGACGGCGCAGTGCAGCCTGCGCTACATCGCCGAAATCCAGATGGCTTAAACGCAAGGAGGGAAAAGAGACCACGCCATGAATGCACCACTGACAAACCTTATCGAGCAGGCCGTCCTGGACCAGATGCGGGCGAAGACGAGCTTCACGGCCCTGGACATCTCGAACCGGCTGAAGGCGGACCGCTATGCGGTCCAGCACCGCCAAGTGGCTGAGACCGTCCGCGAGATATTTGAATCCGGCGCGATGGCGCATTACGACTATGACCGCGAGATCATCCCGGTCGTGACGGACGGCGGTGCGAAGACGGCGCGCGCGTTCCTCTACCACTTCCAGGAGGTCCGCCCGCGCACCTATCAGGCCCGCAGCCAGAGCGCGCTGCCGCCCGTCCCCTCGGATCAGGCGCGCAACCTGTCGGACTGTATGGCCGCAGGCATCCTGTCCCTCCTTCCCCGCCCCGCGCGCTTTCTCCGGCGTCCAGGGCGGCGGAGAGTGCGCCAGGATGGGGCACTGGGCATTCCGAAATCCCTGCTCGCGCAGCTTGGCTGGACCGATGGCTCGCGCCTGGCTCTGACGGTGAGTGACGGGCGGCTTGTCATCCAGGCATCGGCCACGGGCGGCGGGGTGTTAAGGGTGTGGAACGGCCAGCGCCTGCGAATCTGTCGAACGAAGCTGCACTGCGGGGCGCTGACGGCGGAGGGTGTGGTCGTGGAGGTGGACGGCGTGGGGCTGTCGGTGTCGGCCTCAGCTTAGGACAGGCTCTTAGGGGGGAGCGAAGCGGTGTCAAAGGAAGAGAGGGCGGGGGCAACCCCCACCCTCTCTTCTTGCTGCTTTTGTTCGATGGCTGCTGGTCTAATGCCGGCCACGCGACTTGCCTTTGGTCACGCGGCGGCGATCGGCGCGGGCGGGGCCGGCGATGGCTTCGACGGGGCCGGCGTCGCCCATGCCGTCCTCATCCGCGCCCTGTTCCAGCAGTTCCGAAATTTCCATCAGGGGGTCCTGCGGAACCTGCGGATCGAGGCTGATCTGGATGCCGGACATGACGTGGACGACTTCCCCCTGGATGGACGCCTGCATCTGCTGGAACATGTCATAGGCTTCCTTCTTGTAGAGGACCAGCGGGTCAATGCCCGCGTACCCGCGCCAGCCGATGCCTTCGCGCAAATAGTCCATGGCGGACAGGTGCTCCATCCAGTGCCGGTCCAGTGACTGCAAGGTGACGCGCCGCTCCAGGTCGCGCATCTCGTTCAGGCCCTGCTCTTCGCCCAGCGTCTCGACGAAATGCCGCTCCTTGTCCGCGTAAGACCTGTCGGCCAGCTCGATCAGGAACTCCGTCAGCTCGGGCCGCTTCTTGCCCCCCAGGTCTTCTAAAGCCGCGTACTGGGCCAGTGGGAAGGTCTGGTTCAGGCTGTTGTAGAGCGCCTCCAGGTCCCACTCTTCGGGCGAGACGCCATCGGGGGCGTACTGGCCGATCTCGCCCTCAAGGCTGTCGCGCAGGTAGCCGACGATGGTCTCGCGCAGGTCCGCGCCCTCCATGATGCGGCGGCGCTCCCCGTAGATGTTGGCGCGCTGGACGTTCATCACGTCGTCATAGTCCAGCGTGGACTTGCGCTGGTCGAAGTAGAACATCTCGACCTTCTTCTGCGCGCGGGCGATCATGGCGGACAGCATCTTGGCGTCAATGGCCTGGTCCTCCGCCCAACTGCTCAGGAACGGGGAGTTTGCCTTGTCGCCGAACAGCCGCCACAGCTCGTCCTCCAGCGAGACGTAGAAGCGCGAGGCGCCAGGGTCGCCCTGGCGCCCGGCCCGGCCCCGAAGCTGGTTGTCAATGCGCCGCGCCTCATGGCGCTCACTGCCCAGGATGAACAGGCCGCCCAGGGCGCGCACCTCGTCGGCTTCTTTCTGGTGCTCCGCGCTGCCGCGCTCGCCGACCGGAGTCAGGCCGATGACGGGCTTGCCGCCGCGCCGGTACTCGTAGTCGTCGCCCGCCTCTTTGTGCGATTCCTCGTCACTGACCATGCTGCCGCCGAGCAGGATGTCCACGCCGCGCCCAGCCATGTTGGTGGCGACGGTAACGCTGCCCTTGCGGCCCGCCTCGGCGATAATATGGGCTTCTTTCTCGTGCGACTTGGCGTTGAGGATGTTGTGCGGGATGCCGTGGGTCAGGGCTTCGTCCAGGCGCTCCCGGTCGCCGGGGGCGATCTCCAGCAGCTTCACCAGCGCGTCCCGGTTGGCCGGGTCGTTCATGCTGGTCGCCAGCCCAAAGTGGCGCGCGACCTCGGTGAGCTGGCTGGCCGAGAGGACGGGAACGCTTTCGCCTCTGGGGACACCGTAGGGGCTGAGGCGCTGATTCAGCAGGGGACTCCATTCGGCGTACTTGGCCTTGTCCATTCCCTTCGTGTTTTCCAGCTTGTCGCGCAGAAGGTCGGTCAGGGCCAGAAGCTGCAAGCGGTCGTAGCGCAGGCGGTCCGAGACGCGCTCGGACATCTCGACGCTCCGGGTGCCGACGAGGACCGGCTGCTGCCGCGCGAAGAGCGTCAGTATCTCGCGGGCGATGCCGCGCAGCTTGGCCTCCTGGGACTTATAGATAATGTCCGCGTTGTCCTGCCGGATCATCGGCTTGTTGGTCGGGACTTGGACGACGTCGAGCGCGTAGATTTTGCGGAACTCGTCTTCCTCGGTCTTGGCCGTGCCCGTCATGCCGCCGAGCTTCGGATAGAGCCGGAACAGGTTCTGGAAGGTAATCGTGGCGAGGGTCTGGTTCTCGTTCTCGATCTTGACGCCTTCTTTGGCCTCGACCGCCTGGTGCAGACCGTCGGACCAGCGCCGCCCGAACATCAGCCGCCCGGTGTTCTCGTCAATGATGACGACCTCTTCCTTGCCCTCCTCGTTCTTCTTGACCAGGTAATCAATGTCCCGCTTGTAGACCGCGTGGGCGCGCAGGGCGGCGCTGGCGTGCTGCATCATGGACAGGTTTTCGGGGTCGGACAGGTTCTGGACGCCCAGGGCCAGCTCGACGCGCCGCTGGCCGTCCTCGCTGAAGGTCGCGGTCTTCTGCTTCTCCTCGATCTTGTAGTCGCGCTCCTCTTTGAGCTGCCGGATGATCCGGTCCATCTTGACATACAGGTCCGAGGACGCCTCGGCCTGGCCTGAAATGATCAGCGGCGTCCGCGCCTCGTCAATCAAGATCGAGTCCACCTCGTCCACGATGGCAAAGGTCAATTCCGGCTGGGCGAGTTCCTGGCCCGGCACGGCAAGGTTGTCGCGCAGGTAATCGAAGCCGTACTCGTTATTGGTGCCGTAGGTGATGTCGCAGTCGTAAGCCTCGCGGCGGGTGCCGGCTGGCTGGGCGAAATCATAGCGCGGGTCCGGGTGCCGGTACTCAGGGTCATAGATGTAGGTGCCGCCCGTGTCACCCGTTTCGGGACTTTGGCCCTGGATGATGCCGACGGACAGGCCCAGGAAGTGGTACAGCGGCCCCATCGCGACCGCGCCGACTTTGCTCAGGTAGTCGTTGACCGTGACCAGATGGACGCCCTTGCCGGTCAGCGCGTTGAGGTAGATCGGCAGGGTCGCCGTGAGCGTCTTGCCTTCGCCGGTCTTCATCTCGGCGATGCGCCCGTCGTGAAGGACCATGCCGCCGATCATCTGCACATCGAAGGGCCGCATCTTCAGCGTCCTTTGGGCGGCCTCGCGGACGACCGCGAAGGCTTCGGCCAGCAGCGGGTCCAGAGCGGCGTCGCAGACGACGCGCTTCTCGTCGCGCTCCAGCTCGTTCCACGTCTTGCCGCGCCGCTCGCATTCCGCGTCCATGACTTCGGTGACGCGCGTTTTGAACTCACCGGTCTTGGCCTGCAAGTCTGCGTCGGTCAGCTTTTTTATTTCCGGTTCAAGCGCGCTGATCTGGTCCGCCCTTTTGCGGTACTTCGCCACATCGCGCTCGTTGCCGTCGAACAGTTTTTTCAGGAATTCCATAGTCTCAGTGATTGCCTTTCGCACAAGATGCCCCCCCTGCCCCAACATTAGGCGAGGCAAAGGGATGGTCGAAGGGCGCGGTTTGGCGCGCCCCCTCCTGCTCCGATCCCCCAGAATTGGGGGCAAGGGGGGTGTCTTAGGGCGCGCGAGTGGCTTGAGGAAAGGGGTTGAACGAAACGAAGGCCGACATTGGGGCGACGAAGAAGGCAGGCGCTTGATCCACCGGCATGGCCGCACAAAGCGTCACCAGGCGCGGCAAAACGAGGGTCTGAGGATATACCGCCAGCCGTGTCTGCACCGTCTCCGTCTGTTTCGGCTTGGGCGCGACCACCTCGGTCATCCGGCCCTGCCAGGCGACGCAGGCTGCGCGCCCTGTGCCCGGCTGGGCCAGCGGCGTCAGCGCCCAGCCAGCCAACGCTGGCGTCGCGAGGATCAGGATATTGAGTTGGACCAACGTTTGCAGGAACATCGTTTCAGTATAGCATATAAACGGGGCGGCGGCATCAAAAGTTTCCGACCGGCGGCAGGTTAAGGGGAGTGTATGCGGTATCCCACATACCGTCCCTGTGAGTCTATGTACAGGTACAGCCAGGCGCGGTCAGCCCCCCAGCCCATGCTCAACTCTTCCCCCAGATAATAGTCATCCACCTTTGCAGCCCGCAAATCGCGCGGCTGAAAATATATCTCCGGCTCATCGCCTCGCTTGTAGGCGTTGAGGTGATGCCGCACCTGTGCCCGCGTGTAGACATGATCCGGCATCCCGAGCAGCGCCACCACTTGCGTTTCCGCCATGCCGAACCGCAGGTGATGGCGTGTGATGTCGTCCGCCATGTGGCCCCGCCGGTTGCTGCCATCCGAACAACTCCGGTCTTTCAACCAGTCGTTCTGGTTGAAGGTGAGCGTATCGTAGGGGTTTGGATGAAAGGGCGGGCTGTTGAACATTAAGCACATCAACAGATAAGGAACCGATACCATCAACACTCCGAAACAAGCAAGAGCGGCAACATTTGCAGGTCGGCTGAGTGTCATCCCGCGCCCCCCTCATTCCCAAATGAGCCGACCGGCGGCAGGTCGCCGCCGTGCCGGGTGGTTTCTACCACAACAAGGCCAGGAGTCTCCACGAAATCTTCGAGGGCTGGTGAAGGGGAGTCCGTGTAGGCGGCGATGTAGGTGCGCCAGCCACTCGCGGGAACCTCGGAAACGGCGAAGCCGAGGGAAAAACTGAGTTGGCGGCGGTCAGGGCGGCCTTTGGCATCCGGCCCTTCCGCTAGATCGCGGACGGACGAGGGGACAGACCGGCCCGCATCCGTGACCACGACCGGGGGCAGCGGCAGGCCGCGCGGCCAGGACATCGCCACGCGGAAGACGGTGACGCCGCTGAGTGGCAGAGGAGTCAGGTTGAAGACGACCAGGGCGCGCGATGTGTCTGGGTCGTCCAGGCCGGTGTTGATGCGGTCGGCAATCGCGGCCAAGTGCCTCACTTCGGCAGGCTCCCGAAATAGAAGCTGACGGTGCCATGATAGGAACCCGATGCGACCGGGGGCTGCCCTTGCGGTCCGCTCCGGGCGGCGGTGATAAATTTGCTGCCCATTGGCGGGATGGCATGAAGGAACGAGAGGCCCGCAGCGGGGAACGGCGGTGCGGTATTACGGGCCTCGCGGTTTTGGGCGAACTTCGGGGTCAACACCTGTAGGAAGAGGTCATCCTGGCCCATGACGGCCGTGATCGGTCCTTCCGTGGTCTGGAACTGAACCCAGCGGACCTCGCCGAAGTACCCCTTGAACTCGGGGTACTTCCAGAGAGAGTGCCCCGTAACCGTGTCGTTGTAAGTGTTGGACCAGACGCCCAGCGTCCCGCCTTCCTGTCGGTTCTTCCAGACGCGATACGGCCCCTTCCCCAGCCAGGTCATCGCCTTGACGTTCGCTTCCGGGTAGTCGAAGCTGACACCGAAAAAGTCCTCCGGGCCGTCGAGCGCATAGGCATAATCGAGTTGCAGCCAGCCGTTGCTGCGAATGCGCCACTGGACGGCCTTCATGTTTCCGGTGTAGGTGGCGCTGACAATCGTATCTTTCCCGGCGACATGGTGCTCGATGTTCACGAGCGTGGCCTCACCGACGGCTAGACGCGGGCCGTTGGTCAGCGACCACGTCTTCAAGCCGCGCCGGACGGACACGAGCCGACCGGTCTGCTTACTGAAGGTCACCGTCAGAGCGCCGCTGTGAACCTGAAACTCGGTAGTGGTCTCCGAGGCCGTCGTTTTTGGGCCTCCCGGTGCGCGAGTGATGGCACGGACGTCTGCGGTGTGCGTCAGGGGCCACACCCAGGTCCACAGCGCGTGTCCATTAGGATCGTCGGCGCGTACCGCCAGCGCCTCCGCCTGCCGCCACGTTCGCGGCAGGCCCAGAGCGAGCGACCCCGCGCCGCCGGGCGGAATCGAAGAAGCCGTCTTCGCGGTTCCCTGCGAGAGAACCGAAAAGCCGGTGCCGGACGCGCCCGGACGCCGGAACTTGCGTAACTGCCAGGTGAAACGACACTGCCGCGCGTCGAGGAAATCGTACTGGTTTTCAACGGTCAGCGTCCCATGGAATGTCGGCGGCAGGCGGTCGAGGCGGCCCTCGCGGATGACTATGGGCGACCAGACCTCCTTGATCGCGTCATAGCTGCCTTCCTTTTCGCGATACGGGCCGACGATGCCGTCCGGCGCGTTGCTGCCGTGGCCGTCCAAATGACCATCAAGGTCTACGCGCTTGACGTCCTCATCCAGAAAGGCCCAGAGGAAGCCGCCGCCCAGGACTTTGCTTTGCCGCATAGCATCCCAGTAATCCGCCAGCCCAGCCCCGGCGCCTCCGTCATAAAGCCCGTGCAGGAACTCAGTCGGCAGGAAGACCGTGGTCCCGGCAGCGAGCAGACGTGTATGGGCATAGTCCGGGTAGTGGGGATCGGCGATGTCCCGGAAGACGCCGCCGCCGGGGTGCTGGACATGACGCCCCTGCGGGTCCCACAGCGCGAAGTCATCGTCCAAAGCTTTGTTCCAGCCGCCCTCGTTGGCGTTGTCCCAGAACAGGATCGAGGGATGGTTCACGTCCCGCACCACCATCTCCTGGACGAGCCGATGGCCGGTGGGCGTGTCATAGGCATGCTGCCAGCCGCCTAGTTCATCCAGAACGTACAGGCCCAGCTCATCGCAGTCGTCCAGGAAGTGCTGATCGGGCGGGTAGTGGGACATCCGCACGGCGTTCATGTTCATGTCCTTCATCAGCCCGATGTCCTGCCGGCTGATCTTCTCACTCGTGCAGCGCCCGGAGTCGGGCCAGAAGGAGTGGCGGTTGCTGCCTTTCAGGATGACGCGCCTGCCGTTGACGTAGATGCCGTTACCGGGCCGCACCTCGACCGTCCGAAAGCCGAACCGCTGCCGGAGCGAGTGCAGGGTCGTCGCCCCGTGCTTCAGGCGCACTTCGAGCTGATACAAATTCGGCGTCTCCGCCGTCCACAGCCGGGGCGCAGGGATTTGGGTTTGCAGGTGAGCCGGCTGCTGGCCGACGGCGGAGACAGGCTCCGAGAACGCCGCGCCGACAGGGCTGCCTTTGAGGTCCCTAACCTGGGCCTCGACGCTGTCGCCGGAGCTAATGCCGTTGCCGTAGACATCCACCGCCAGGCTCCCGTCCGCCTCCGCGTTGATGGCGGTGCGCTCGATGAATCCGGTCGGGACCGCTTCCAGCAGGACAGGCCGGTAGATGCCGGCATAATTCCAGTAGTCGGCCCGGCGTTCGGCGCCGTTGATCGAGGTGTTGGCGGACTCCTCATCCACCGTCACTTCCAGCAGATTCTCCTGGCCGAACTTGACCAAGTTCGTGATCTCGTACTGGAAACGGTAGAAGCCGCCCTGGTGCATCGGCCCGGCGGACTGGCCGTTGACGCGCACCTGCGTGTCGGTCATCACGCCTTCAAACACCAGAAACACGCGCTTGGCCGACCACGCGGCAGGCACCTGAAACGTCCGCTTATAGCGCCCCTCGACTTGCGCCTCTCCCGCAGGCGGGCCGCTCTGATAGGTAAACCGGCCGAATCCCTGGAGTTCCCAGTTCGACGGCACGGGGATTTTGGTCCACTGGTTGGAATGGCTGCCGGCGGTGCAGAAGAAGTCCCACGGGATCGCGTCGTCTTTGTCATGCCCGGAGAGATACTGGGTTTGTGTCTCCTGCGCTCTGGCGGTCACAGCGCAGAGCAGCATAGAAAACACGGCCAGGAGGAGGGAGGATTTACGAAGCATGGTGATAGTTGCATCCTTAGTGGCTTCACCACAGATGAGCCATCTGCGTGAAGATCTTCACCGGCTCGGTCGTCACGAAGATCGAGGAGGGCGGCACGGAAAACAAGCCGACGTTGTAGACCCACTTCTCGTACCACCAGGTGCCGTTATCAAAGTCGGTCAGACGCCCGTTGTAGCGGACTCGCCCCCATTGTTCGGGCGAGAGGCGGAAAGCTTCAACCTTCGCGGAGTAGTGTTCGGGCGCTCCCCGACTCCAATCCCATTGATAGGCTACACAGAGCGCATCGTCGTCAAGGGCAAGAGTAATGCCGCCGGCGTTGGGCGGGCAGTAGGGGGTAACGCCCAGGCTGCTGCTCGTCGGCGCGGCGAAACCATTCTTGTCGGTGAAAGTCGAGCGGTGGAAGACATAGTCACCCGGCTTGGGTGCAGAGGCGGGCAGCGGGAAACTGACAGCTTCGGGGACACGGTTCCGGGGCAAGACGTCCGTCCCCCTGCGCGAAGACTTGTCCCAATGGGTGCAGATCGCTTGGATGTAGACCACGAGCGATGGGGGAACAGCTTCATCGAACCTGGGCATGGACGCTACTCGCGGGGCCAACGCTCGAAGAGCAGGGAGAACATCATCAAGCGTACACCGCTGCTTCTTGCTTGTGACGCGAAGCTTGGTTCCAGATACGCTCAAATTCATCTGCCGTGATCTCGCGGACAAGGAACTGCGGGTCAGCATTGATGTCCGCCAGCGGCGGATGCGGCTCCCAGGCTAGAAAGGTGGACCCCTGCCCATGCGTAGGGTCGGCGGAGTGCAGGGTTCCGTCGCGATACTCCTCCACTTTCCGGCGCTCATGTCTGTCCGCATCTAACTCATAGTAGAGGTGGATCGGCTCATCCGGGGCCGTGTGTACCCATTTGACGGCCACATAATGCATGGATTTTTCCTTCATGGCAGCGACACCAGACCAGATTCCACGATTCGCCCGGTCAAGTCCAACGCCTCGGTGTTCAGGACCACAAAAACGCCTTCTCGTCTGCTCACAAGATTAAGTTCTGTGACATCTATCTCGACGTAGTGCGTAAAGCGGCGGCCTTGAAACGGAAAGCCGAGGAAGGCACGAGACAGCTCACCCAAACTCTTTGTTCCAGGCGCAAAGTCGGAAAGATATTGGCCGTCGCCATACCGGGCATCAGCAGGGTTCAGAGCGACCAGCGAGGGTAGAAGTGATTGTGACTCCAGTATACCCCGTAATCCATCCTCGCTTGTGTAGTGGAATAGCCGGGTTGGCACTCCGCTTACTCAGTCGTCCAGCGCTTGAAGATGAGGGTGGCGTTGTGGCCGCCGAAGCCGAAGGAGTTAGAAAGGGCGATGTCCACCTGCTGCTCGCGGGCCTGGTTCGGGACGAAGTCCAGGTCGCATTCGGGGTCTGGCGTCTCCAGGTTCATGGTTGGGGGCAGAATGCCCCGCTGTAAGGCGAGCACGGTGGCGATGGCCTCGATGGCACCGGCTGCGCCGAGCAGGTGGCCGGTCATGGATTTGGTGGAGGAGACGGCCAGGCGATGGGCGTGGGCGCCGAAGACGCTTTTGATGGCCTGGACTTCCAGAACGTCGCCGGCGGGAGTGCTGGTGCCGTGGGCGTTGATGTAGCCGACGGCCTCGGCGGGGAGGCAGGCGCTTTTGAGCGCGGCGGTCATGGCGCGGGCGGCCCCCGCCCCTTCCGGGGCCGGATGGACCATGTCGTAGGCGTCGTTGCTCATGCCATAGCCGATGATCTCAGCATAAATCTTCGCGCCGCGCAACCGGGCGGTTTCGAGGTCTTCCAGAACGAGGATGCCGCTGCCTTCGCCCAGGATAAAGCCGTCGCGGCCTGTGTCGAAGGGGCGGGAAGCGTGTTCGGGGTCGTCGTTGCGGGTGGTCATGGCCCTCATGTTGGAGAAGCCGGCCATGGAGATGGGCACGACGGCGGCTTCGGTCCCGCCCGCGACGACGGCGTCGGCCTCGCCGCGCTTGATGACGAGGTAGGCGTCGCCCAGCGAGTTGGTAGACGTGGCGCAGGCCGTCACGGCGGTCTCGCTCGGCCCCTGCGCGCCCAGCATCTTGGCGACGTTCCCGGTCCCCATGTTGGCGATCATCATGGGGATAAAGAAGGGGCTGACGCGGCCCAGGCCACCCTCCATCATCTTGCGGTGCTGGTCCTCAAAGGTCGCGATGCCGCCGATGCCGCTGCCGATGAAGACGCCGACGCGGGCGCGCGTCTCGTCGGTAATCGGAAGACCAGCGTCGGCCACGGCCATTTTCGAGGCGGCGGCGGCGAACTGGGCGAAGCGGTCCATGCGCTTCGCGTCCTTCCGATCCAGGTAGTCTTCAGGCCGGAAGTCTTTGACCTGGGCGGCGATCCGGGTCGCGATAGCGGAACAGTCGAAGTCTTTCACGAGGCCGACGCCGCTCCGGCCGGCCATCAGGCCCTGCCAGTACTCATCCGTCCCGATGCCCAGCGGCGTGATCGCCCCCAGCCCGGTCACCACTACTCGTCGCTCGTTCGTCATAGTCACCACAGCAAGATAAAGATAGCAAGAAAAAGAAAACGAAGGCCCGCCGCGCGGTGCAGCGGGCCATCGAAGGGAGTACGTTACTTAGATTTTTCGTCTATGTAGTTGACCGCTTCCTGAACCGTGGTGATCTTCTCAGCATCCTCGTCCGGGATTTCGACATCGAATTCTTCTTCGAGGCCCATGACCAGCTCGACGACGTCCAGGGAGTCGGCCCCCAGGTCATCCACAAAAGATGCCTGCGGAGTGACCTCGTCTTCGGCCACCTCGAGCTGCTCCACCACCACTTTTTTCACGCGATCAAAAGTCGCCATGTTTTCTTCCTCCTCAGTAGTCTCTCTCAGTAGTCTTTGTTCTTTGGCTGGACGTCCGCAGCCGCAGGGTCTTACGGACTGTTCCGGCGTTGTTCTACTATATCCAAACCGCCCCAGGTTGTCAAGACCTGACCGGCGATTTTTTCACGCCCCCTGCCCCACGGCCTGCACAAATGCCTGGACTGCCGCGCTGTCGCCGACGCTGTAAACGCGCACATTCGGCGCGATCCGCTTCATCAGGCCCGCCAGGACCGTGCCTGCCCCGACTTCGACGAACGTATCAAAGCCGTCGCCGACCAGCCGCCCCATGCTTTCTTCCCAGCGCACGGGATGATCAATCTGCGCGGCCAGGTTGGCCCGGATTTCGTCCGCACGGGTCTCATACTCCGCCGTCAAGTTCGCGACGACGGGAACGGCCGTGTCCCGGAGGGCGGCATCGGCAAGGGCGAAGGTCATGGCCTCTGCCGCCGAAGCCATGAGGGGTGAATGGAACGCCCCGGAGACGTTGAGGGGGACGACCCGCCTAGCCCCGTTTGTTTTGGCAATTTCCGTGGCCCGTGCCACGCCTTCCGGGCTGCCCGAAATGACCACCTGCCCGCCGCCGTTGAAGTTGGCGGGCTGAACGGCGCCCGCCCCGCTCGCCTCGGCTTCGGCACAGGCCGCCGCCACTTGGGGGCCGGTCAGACCCAGAACCGCAGCCATCACACCGGGGTGAGAAAGCGTCGCGCGGTGCATCTCCTGCGCCCGGCGCTCGACGAGGTGCAGGCCCACTTCAAAGGCGAACGCGCCGGCGGCCCAGAGGGCGGCATACTCGCCCACGGAATGGCCCGCGACAGCCTGGGGCGGCGGCGCTCCGGCTTCCTGCAAAGCGCGCATGGCGGCGACCGACACGACATAGAGCGCGGGTTGCGTGTTGGCCGTCTGCCGCAGCGCCTCCTCCGGCCCATAGAAGCAGAGCGTACTCAGCTTCGTCCCGATCAGCGAGTCGGCCTCGTCAAAGACGGTCTGCGCCGCCGGGGAATGGGTACACAGGTTCTGCCCCATGCCGACGGCCTGCGACCCCTGGCCGGAGAAAATGTAAGCGATTTTAGCCATCGTGCAGACCTACCAATTTTGTCACAATCCCTTCGGCCACCACATGAGAGCCTTCCACTACTTGAAACTGTGTACCTACGCTTAGTCTCCTGCGGTGCTCTGACGCACGATACTGATCTAAAACTACATACATTCGCGCGCAAGTTGTCCCTGAAACCTTTATCCCCGGCAGGACAACGTCTCCCGATTCCGTAACGAACTCATAGGGCCAGATCATCCAGGCCGTCCCAGACGGATCATCCAAGTACCTAAAGTCGCCTTTGTAACCAGGCATCACCGAGTTCTGGCGGCCTCCCTCTTCTGGAGTCAAGAACCGCAGTCTGGCTTCAAAGTCGTGGCGACGGCTGAACATGAACCGCTTTTACCGGCTCCAGCGGATGACGTTCGCGCCCCAGGTCAGGCCCGCCCCGAAGCCGACGAGGACGAGCAGGCTTCCAGGCTCCAGCCGCCCTGCTTTGGCGGCCTCATCCAGCGCAAGCGGGATGGAGGCGGCGGAAGTGTTGCCGTAGCGGTCCAGGTTGACGACGACCTTCTCGCGCGGCAGGCCTATCCGCTCGGCGGCCTTGTCAATGATGCGGATGTTGGCCTGGTGTGGGACGAGCAGGTCAATGTCTTCGGGTGTCAGGCCGGTGGCCTCGACGGCCCGCAGGGCGATTTCGCCCATGATCTGCACGGCGAACTTATAAACTTCCCGGCCATTCTGATAGATCGTGCCGGGGCAGTCCCCGCTGCGGGTGACGCACAGCAGCTCACCCCCTGCCCCGTCGGCCCCCAAAATGCCACCGAGGTAGCCGCCTTCGGCAACTTCTCCGACAATCACCGCGCCCGCGCCGTCGCCGAAGAGGACGGCGGTGCTGCGGTCGTCCCAGTTTAGGACACGCGAGAAGGTTTCGGCGCCGATCACAAGGACATGGCGGTTGGCGCCCGTGGCGACCATCTGCGCGGCGACGTGCAGCGCGTAGGCAAAGCCGGAACAGACCGCGCCCAGATCGAAGGCGGCGGCGTTCGCCGCCCCGAGGCTCGTCTGAACGACCGTTGCCGTGGAGGGGAACGAGCCGGGGTAGTCGGGCGTGGAACTGGCGACGATGATCAGGTCCAGGTCGGCAGCGGCCAGCCCCGCATCCGCCAGCGCATTCCGGGCGGCGGCGGCGGCCAGATCCGAGGTCAGAACGCCCGGCTCGACGATGTGACGGGCGCGAATTCCGGTGCGGCTGGCGATCCATTCATCGGTCGTGTCCATGCGCGCCGCGAGGTCATTATTGGTAACAACTTTGGGCGGGACGAAAGAGCCTGTGCCCAAGATGCCGGCACGGCGCAGCAGAGGCGTCTGAGTCATGCCTGGCCTTCGAATCCGGGGAGCGCCTCGCGAATGGCCTGGACGTAGCCGCTGCGGGCGGCGGTGATCACCGTGCAAAGGCCGCCGACGATCGCTTTGGCGTTTGAGCGGCCATGCCCGATGAAAGACGCGCCGTTGATGCCCAGAAGGGGAGCGCCGCCGAACTCCGAGTAGTGGACGCGCTGAGTCACGCGCCGGAGGATGGGGACAATGACGTTCAGCAGATCAGCGGCGAGTGGGTCTGCGTCAACCTCGCGCTGCATCAAGTCGAAGACCATTTCGGCCATGCCCTCCCCGCTTTTCAGCAGGACGTTCCCGGCAAAGCCATCACAGACGACGACATCCACGGCATGTTCGAATACGTCCTTGCCTTCAACATTGCCCAGGAAGTTGAGCGCGGTATCCCGCAGGAGAAGATGCACCTCTTTGGTCAGACTGTTCCCTTTGCCTTCTTCCGCGCCGATGTTGAGCAGGCCGACCTTTGGGTTCGGCACCTTCAGCACCCGCTCGGCGTAGATCGCGCCCAACAAAGCAAACTGGAGCAGGTTGCGGGGTGAGCAGTCCACGTTAGCGCCGGCATCCAGAAGCAGGGCCTGCCCTTGGATCGTCGGAATGCTCGTGCCGAGGGCGGGACGATCAATACCGGGGATGCGCCCGATGTCCAGCGTCGCGATCGCCATGGCCGCGCCCGTATTGCCGGCGCTGAAGGTCGCGTCGGCTTCACCGTTCTTGACCATCATGCCTGCCACGACGAGGGAAGAGTCCCGCTTGCGCCGCGTCGCCTGAACGGGGTGCTCGCCCATCGCAACAGATTGCGACGCATGCCGGATGGTCACGGTGTCCGGGACATCCTCTTGAGCATCCAGCACGGACTGGACGGCGGCCTCATCGCCGACCAGGATGATCTGCACCTCCCCCGCGTCTCGGGCTACCTGGAGCGCCCCCTTGATAACCTCGGCGGGCGCGAAATCACCGCCCATCGCGTCAACCGCGATCTTCATAGGCATGATTTACTCTTCAGCGGTCGCTTTTTCTTTAATGGCGACCGCCTGTTTGCCGTCATAAAAGCCGCATTCGGGGCAGGCATGGTGATCCAGGCGGTACTGGAAGACGGGGCAGCCGCCGCGCTGGGACGCGATGGGGCAGACGCTGGTACGAGCCAGGGTCGGCGGGGTCAGCTTGTAATGAGTGCGGCGCTTGCGTGTGCGCTGATTGGAGTGGCGTCGCTTCGGCAGTGGCATGGGGAAAAGTTCTCCTCAGAACGGTTACTTATTCTTTTCGTGTTTTATTCTTTTCGTGTTTTATTCTTTTAACAGTTGGCCCAGCGCGTGGAAGGGCGAGTTCTTCACCGCTTCTTCGTCCGGGTCTTGCGCTTCTTGAACGGGGATACCCGGACAGTTCTCACGGCAGAGCGGCTGGAGCGGCGCGTTCAGCAGAGCAGCCTGCCGGATGAGCACGTCAAGCTGCAAGGTTTTACCCTCAAACACGCGCCCGATCTCTTCCTCAACGACCTGCACGTCCTTGTCATGGCGGACGCCCTCTTCGACGACGTTGAGATCAAACTCTTCTTCCAGGTCCGCATGGATCGGCGCCCGCACCGGGTCCAGACACCGGCTGCATTCGAGCGCAATCACGGCATCTATCGGGCCGCGCACCAAAACCATCGTCCCGGTGTTGGTGATGACGACGCGCCCCACAACCGGCGCGACGTACTCAACATCCTCGTCGGTATAGGGGGCTTCATGGATTTCATAGACCTGCCGCATCCCCGGCGTCCGCAGTAGTTCCGTCAGATCAAATCGCAGCATGGCGGCCCTCCCTCACTGCTGGCTCTTCTTGCTCCGGCCTGCGCCAGCGCGCACGAGACCACGCGCAGAACACAAGACGGTCAAAGCCGCCCCCTATTCTACCACAAAATCAGGAAAAATAAGCCGCCGGGCACGTCTTTACCGCCGCGGAGCCGCCATTTCCGCCGCGCGGCCATTGCCGTTCCCGTTGCCGTTGTGCGGCGGGACGCTGACGGCGACGCGCTGGTCCAGCTTCACCCGTCCGCGCTGAATGGTCGCCATCAGCTCGCCGACCTGCTTCTCCAGGTCGGTCATGACGCCGTGCGCGTACTCGTCCGCCCCGTGCCGCAGGGACTGGGTCTCGTACTCGGCGGCGGCGACGATCTCGCGGGCCTGGGCGGTGGCAAGCCGGACGACCTCGCTCTGGCTGACCATCGTCTCGGACTGCTGGTGGGAATCGGCCAGCATCTTCTCCGCGCGCTGGCGCGAGTCCTCGACGTTCTGCTTGGCGGTCGCCTCGGCGGACAGCGTCATCTTGTTGGCCTGCGCCTCAGCCTCGCGCAGCATCCGCTCGGCATTGATACGCGACTCGCGGACGATCTCGTCGGCCTCCACGGTCGCGTCTTCCAGCGTCTGCTCGGCGGCCTCGCGGGCGCCGTCCACGATCTTGTCGCTTTCCGCCGTCAGGCGGCTGGCGCGCTTGACCTCCTCTGGCAGCGAAGCGCGGATCTTATTGGTAATGTCCAGATAATCGTCGGGATGAAAATCTACGGTGAGGCCGACGAAAGTCCTCTGCCCTTCGATCAGCCGTTCCAGCTCGTTCAGCAGCTTGATGATGTCCATTGTGTCCCCCTGTGTCGGGCCGTTTCTCTTGCTATTTTTTTGGTAAGGTTTCGGTGGCGGTTATCTGCGACTGGCCCTTACCGGCCAAGTTCTTATTTGCCTAGTTTATCTGCCTAGTTTTTGTTCGAGCGCGGGCCGGACGGGGTCGGGGACCAACCCGGCGATGTCGCCGCCCAGCCGCGCGATCTCTTTGACAATACTGGATGACAGGTACGAGTGTTCCGCCGCCGTCATCAAAAAAATGGTCTCGACGCCAGGCTCCAGGTGCCGATTGAGCAGCGCCATCTGAAATTCGTACTCGAAGTCCGAAACCGCCCGCAAGCCTTTGACGATAACTTTCGCGCCCTGGGCGGCCACAAACTCCACGAGCAGCGTGGGCGGCAGCATTTCAACCTGGACATTGGGCAGGCCGGTGCAGGAATGGCGCAGCAGCGTCACCCGCTCCTCCGCTGTGAACAGCGGCGACTTGGTCGAGTTGGCCGCCACCAGCACGATCAGCGTCTCGAACATCCCCGCCGCGCGGGCGATGATATCGTAATGCCCGCTGGTCACAGGGTCAAAGCTGCCGGGATAAACGGCGATCATCGGGCATCATTCCAGCCGCCCTCAGGCAACGGTAAAGCAGTCATCAATAAACTGCAACAACTTGACCATCTTTGGGCCATCCAGCGCCAATTCCGTGAAGGGATATTCCAGCGGAATCACAATCATCCCATTCGTTTCCCACGGGTACTCCGGGTTCGGGTGGTCTTCCCCATCGGGAGACAAATCTTCTATCCTTTGCGCGATGTCTAAGAGACTGTCAACGTAGGCAATGAACTGACTAGATCGGGTGAAGCGGGAAGCCGTCTGGAATTCAGGCCGTGTTTTCGAGGCGCGCATAAACCTGACAAACGCATCGTGCGTTCTTCCGTAACGCGATCCGCCGGGCCGGGTCAGGAAGCCTTTCGCCATCTTTTCCGTCGCCATTTGTAGATAATGCAGGCTTTGGCACAAGGGAGCCTGATTTCGGATCAGGCTGAACATCGCATAGTCGGATTTGGCCTGCTCCAGATACGATGATCTCCAGTCCCAAGCCATTCATCCCTTCTCCCAAAGTACTTCCGCGTCGTTCCAGGTTCCCCATCCCGTCGGCAGTGCGAGGCGTCCTTCTTCTTCCGGCCTGATGAGCGCAACCGCAGACTCAAATTTTATGCCGTTATTCGGGGCAGGCCGAAAGTAGTAGGGAGCGATTTTTTCATCTTCCCCCGCCGGGTGCGCGGTCGCATCTACATAAAGCAGCCTAATCTCCTCTGCTGAGTGGAACAGGAGTATCTTCAGCATCGCCGGTTCGGCTTCTCGGGCGGCTTCCGCCAAAACTTTAGCAGTCGCCCGCATGTCTTCGTTCCTCACTTCTGCGATCATTGGTGAACTCCTATCCCGATTCAGACATGAGCCTCGGCACGAATCTCAGCAAGGATGGCAACGACTTCCTCCGAGGAATGAAAATGCCGCGTCAGAACAGTTGAAGCTGCTTCCAGAGTCCTCTCGGATGACAACAATCCAGGCATCGCGGCACGAATCTTGTTCGTGATGACAAGGAATTCATCAGGATGATAGTCGTAAGTGAGGCCCACAAAGGTCTTCTGGTTTTCTATCAGCTTTTCCAACTCCTTCAGCAGACTGAGTATCTCCATGACAACCTCCCATTAACTCGCCGACAGGCCCAGGACGTTCTTATATTTGCTCTTGACGACGGCTTTCAGGGCGGCGTGTTCGGGGCGGGCGAGCTTTGGGTCTTCCTGCAAGAGCGCCCACGCCTCCTCGCGGGCTTCCTTCAAAACGGGCACGTCGCGCACCACGTCCACGAAGGGCAAGGGCTGGAGGCCGGACTGGCGCGTTCCGTAGAAGTCGCCCGGCCCGCGCAGCTTCAGGTCTTCCTCGGCAATCAGAAAGCCGTCGGTCGTCTGCGCCATCGTCGTCAGGCGGGCCGAGCCGTCCTCCGTCTTCGGGTCGCCGATGAGCAGGCAGTAGGACTGGGTATCGCCGCGCCCCACCCGCCCGCGCAGCTGGTGAAGCTGGGCCATGCCGAAGCGGTCGGCGTCCTCGATGACGATGACCGAGGCGTTGGGCACGTCCACGCCGACCTCGATGACCGTGGTGGAGACCAGCAGTTGCAGCTCGCGGTCGCGGAAGCGTGTCATGGTTCCCTCTTTTTCCGAGGGCTTCATCTGGCCGTGCAATAGCCCGACTTTGTATTCCGTGAAGACATGCGTCTGCAAATGCCCGGCCAGCTCGGTCGCGGCCCGCGCTTGCAGCTTCTCGTTCTCTTCAATCAGGCTGCAAATGACATACGCCTGACGGCCTTCTTTTAAGAGGCGGCGCAGGGTCTCGTAGACAGCCTGCCGCTCGTGCCCGCGCTTCCAGTGCGTCTTGATGGGCTTGCGGCCCGGCGGCAACTGGTCAATGATGCTGACGTCGAGGTCGCCGTAGACGGTCAGCGTCAGGGTGCGCGGAATCGGCGTCGCGGTCATGACCAAAACGTCCGGCGAGAAGCCTTTCTGCTTCAGGGCCGCGCGCTGCATGACGCCGAAGCGGTGCTGCTCGTCCACGACGCCCAAGCCCAAGCGGTGGAAGACGACGTCGTCCTGGATGAGCGCGTGCGTCCCGACCGCGATGTGCGTCTCGCCCGAGGCCACCGAGGCCAGGGCGGCGCGCTTTTCTTTGGCGGGCAGGCTGCCGGACAGGAGCGAGACAGTGATGCCCAGCGACTCCATCGTGCGCCGGATGCTTAGGTAGTGCTGCTCGGCGAGAATCTCCGTCGGGGCCATCAGGGCGGCCTGGTAGCCGTTGCGGACGGCGATCAGCAGGGCGGACATGGCGACGACGGTCTTGCCCGCGCCGACGTCGCCCTGGATCAGCCGGTTCATGGCGCGCGACGAGGCCATGTCCTTCGCCAGCTCGCCGATGACGCGGGCCTGCGCCCCGGTCAGCGGGTACGGCAGGACCGCCTTTAGCTCCTCAATGGGTCCGTTCGTTTCGGCAAAAACCGTGCCCTGCATCTTGTCCGCCTGGCGCTTGCGGACGGCGAGCAGGAGCTGGAGGCCAAAGAACTCATCAAAGACGAAGCGGCGCTGGGCGGCCAGCCGGGCGTCTTCCGTTTCGGGGAAGTGGATCGCGCGCAGCGCCTCGACCAGCGGCGGCAGGTCCCGGCGTTCGCGCAGGTCCGGCGGCAGCGTTTCCTCGGCCAGATCGCCGTAGTCTTCCAGGGCGCTCCACACGGCCCGGCGCACACGCGCCTGCAAGGCGCCCTCGGTCAGCGGGTAGACCGGCACGATGCGGCCCGAAGAGAGGGCATCCTTGTCGTCTTCGGGCGCTTCCCATTCCACGTCTGTCATGTCCAGGCCGCCGCGCCCCGCGCGGGACGCCTTGCCGTAGGCGACGACGACTTTGCCGCGCAGCTTGTCGAACTGCTTCTTTAGATACCACTGGTTGAAGAAGACCAGGAAGGCGATGCCGCTGCGGTCGTCGAGGGCGACTTTGGTGAGCGTGACGCGGGATCGCGTGGGGATGTTCTCGACGCTGATGACTTTGCCGCTAATAGTCACCGCCTCGCCGTGCCGGACGTCACAGATTGGCTTGAAGTGCGTCCGGTCCTCATAGCGGCGCGGGTAGTGGCGGAGCAGGTCGCCGACCGTGTGGACGGCCAGGCCCTTGCCCAGAGCGGCGGCGAACTGCTCGGTGACACCGGGCAGGCGAGTCACCAAATCGTCCAGCGACTTCTCCGGCGCCTCTTCCGCCGGCAGGGCATCTTCGGCTAAATCCTTCACCTTCGCCGCGCGTGTCACCATAAAGTGTTCCAACCCAACAGTCCGCCCCTATATCTAGTAGGGGCGCCAATTAACAGGACATTATACGGGGTATTTTACCCAAAAGTCAAGGCAGGCCCCGCGCGGGGAGCCTGCCTTTTATTCCGTCTTTCTTGGGGAAGCCTGCCGGTCAGGTGTTCCCCATCTGGCGCGGCGTGATGACGACGTACCTGTTCGGCTCATCCCCTTCGGAGTAGGTCTCGACATCAGGATGGTCTACAAGAGCCGTATGGATGATGCGGCGCTCCATGGGGTTGAGTGAGTCCGTGATGGCCTCTTGCCCGGTCTTCCCTACCTCGGCGGCCAGCTCATTGGCGAACTCCGTCAACTTGCGGGCGCGGCGGGCGCGGTACGAGTCGGCATCCACGGTGACGCGCAGGCGGCTTCCCTGGCCCTTGTTGGTCATCAGCATGAGCAGGTACTGCAAGGCGTCCAGATTCTGCCCGTGTGTCCCCACCAGCAGGGAGGCATCGGGGCCGGTGACGGCGAGCGTCAGCGTTTCCCGCTCGAACGACTCAGGCGCGGCTTCCGCCAACAGCCCGCCGAGGGTCAGCAAGGCTTGCAGATGGACCAGCGCCTGGGCGCTGGCGGTTTCGAGATCGGTATCAGGCACGGGTGGGGCGGTTCCTCTCGGGTCATTTCTCAGCATCGCTTCTTCTAACGTCGCTTTTTCTTGGGGTGGACCTTCTTCGGCGCGATCACGCCGCGCGCGGTCGGCCCTGTGCCGTTCGTCCGGGCCTCGCTCGCCTCGGCGACCGGCATGGCCTGTCCACTCGTGAGACGACGGCTGCCGTTTCCGTTGGCGCTTCCATTGCCGCTCACCGTCAGGGCCTTTGCCTGACCACCGCCACCGGAGCCGTTTGGCGAGAGCGGAAGCCGCTTGCTGCCGCCGTCGCCGTCATTGCCTGTATATGGCGTCTCACCCATTCGCTTCCGCATATAATACTTTTGCTGGGCCGTAGACAGGATGTTGAAGATCAGGTAGTAAAGCACGAAGGCCGACGGCAGGTGATACTGGTAGAAGAAGTAGGTCGTCATGAACGGCGTCATGATCGTCATCATCTTCTGCGTTTCGGCCTGCTGCGGGTCCATGGAGGGCGTGATCGTCATCTTCTGGGTGACATACATGGAGCCGGCGTAGAGCAGCAGCAGCGGCCAGTCGGGCTGACCGAGATTGAGGGCCAGAATGCTGGGGAACATATGCGACAGCGGGTTGCTGCTGATCCAAAGGAACGTCCCGTGGGAGAACTGATACTGGTAGAGCCGGATCATGAAATAGAGCAGGTACATGATGGGGATCGTCGGGAGCATCGTGATACAGCCCGCCGCCGGGTTGATGCCGTGTTCCTTGTACAGCTCCATCATCTTGCGGCCCAGCAGCTCTTTGTCGTTCTTGTGCTTGGCCTGAAGCTCCGTGATGTACGGCTGGAGCTTCTGCATCTCCTTCATTGAGCCGTACTGCTTGTTGGAAAGCGGCGTCAAAGCCAGCTTGACCAGGACCGAGACCAGCAGGATGGCGACGAAGTAGGACCACGACTGCCGGCCTGTCAGCGCCACCAAGAAGTCCATAACGCGGTAAAGCGTCGCCCCCAGAACGTGGAACGGTGTGCTCTGAGGCGTGATGGTCTGGTTCCACTTGTCCAGCTCATTGCCGACGCGCTGGATTTCGGGCAGGACGGGCTTGTCTTCGGGGAACGTGTTATGCAGGGTTTGGAGGGACTGAATGGCGGCGTTCTTATCCTGCAAGAAGTTTTCTTCGAGCCTTGCCTGCTGCCGCAGCGACTCGCGGGCATAGGAGGTGTGGCCGTAGGCGCGACTCTTGACGACCTGCTGAAATTGCAGGACGGCCTGGTAGGCGCGGTTGTGCGCGATCTGGGACTGGCCGGACGCGCGGGCGGCCTGCGCCTGCGCTTGGAGTCGCTGGGCGACACCATAGGCCGGGGGAGCGTTTGGGTCGTTGGGCGCCTGCGCGTTTGCGACCGCTCCAAAAATCAGGAAAAACGCCGCGCAGAGCAGTACCCTTGTGGCGGCGAAACAATTCTTCATTAATGCTCCCAGTAACAGCCGATCATTTCACCGGGTCGTAGCCGCCCGGATGGAACGGCTGGCAGCGGCAGAGCCGCTTCGCGGCCATGCCCAGCCCCCGGAGCGGTCCGTGCCGCAGGATAGCCTGCGCGGCGTACTCCGAGCAGGTGGGGCGGAAACGGCAGACGGAGGGCGTCCAGCGCGAGATGTACCGCTGGTACATACGGATGCCCCAGACCAAAACGTGCCCCATCATGCCTCCGGTTTTGCGATCAGTCCGGCCTGACGCGCGAGGCTGGTCATCTCCGCCGTCAGCGCCGCGAAATCGGCTTCGGGAGCCGCTGTTCGGGCAACGACCAGAGCATCGAATGGCCGAAGCCGGCTCGGAAGCAGGTGGAGGCGGCTGATCTCGCGGAGGCGGCGCTTCAAACGGTTCCGGTCGTGCGAACGCTTGGCGATCTTTTTGCTGATCACGAAGCCCATCCGGGAGGCTTCCGCCTCGCGCGGCCCGCGCAAACGAACGTACAAGACCAGGTGGGGCGAGGCCCACGAGGACCGGCGCTTATAGACAGCCTGAAAGTCCCGGCTGCGTTTCAGACGAGACGCGCGCGGCAGCATGGGCGGCTATATGCTTTCTAAATGCTTTTGGGAATTGTGACGGTGTGCGTGACACACAGCTTGTAGCGGCCCTTGGCGCGGCGGCGCTTGAGGACGTTGCGGCCGTCCGGGGTGCTCATGCGCGCGCGGAAGCCGTGCGTTTTCATCTTATGCCGGACGTTCGGCTGGTAGGTGCGTTTCATGGGTTCGAGTCCTTCTTCAGCGCTTTCGTTGTCGGAGTCAAGTCGAAAAGAGTGAACAATTATAGCACATCGCTTCTCCATTTGGCAAGGGCGAGTGCGGCTTGCTTGACAGGCCCAACGGGCCGTGTTATACTGTGAAATCTTTTTGAGGCCGAAAACCACCTTCGGCGGGGAGCAATCATCTTATGGCGGGATGGAAACTACGCAAAGATAAAACACAAGCCGAGACACCGGCAGCGGAGCCTGAGACACCGGCGGAGCCGACAGCGGAGCCTGAGACACCGGCGGAGCCGAGCACGGCGGAAGGCGGGGCGGAAATCTATAGCGCCCCCAGTGCGGGCGAGGAGTCGCCAGCAGCAGACTGGGGAATACAGTGGCAGACGCCGGTCGAAGAAATACCCGTGACGCCTGCGGGGACGGAGCACGCGCCCGTGCCTGACCTGGAAACGGGCGGCGGCCTGCATTTCGAGGACGAGGACGGCCCGCTGAAGATGATGGATTATTCGGTCCCGTTCACTGAAGACCTCCTGCCGCTCTCCTCTGCGCCTATCATTGCTGCGCCGCCTCCGGTCGAGATGCCCCCGGTCGAGATGCCTCCGGTCGAGATGCCCCCGGCGGACACGCATCCAGCAGAAACGCTCCCGGCGGAGATGCCGACGCTCTCGACACCCTCCTTTAACACATCCGCGACGGAACTCGGCGACACCCCAGGCGATTTCACGTCTACCCTCCGCATGAGCCGTGAGGAATTGGCGTCGGCCTTCGCCCCGCCCCCGCCGGTCAGCATCCCCCCCGTCGCGCCGTTTGTCCTGGACACGCCGCTGGTTTCGCCCGCCACCGAGGAAACACCACCCCGTTTGGTTGTCCGCTTCGGGCGCCTTTCGGCGGCGTTCGACCTGACCAAAGAGGTCACGGTCATTGGGCGGCCCGACAGCGAGATGCATTACTACCCTGACGTGGAGATAGACCTGGACGACGCCGTTTCGCGCCGCCATGCCGAGATCATCAAGCGCGAGGACAGGTATTTCCTGTCAGACACCGGCAGCACCAACGGTACGCTGCTGAACGGCGAGGCGCTGCCCGCCCATGAGGAGCGGCCGCTGGCGCACGGCGACCGCATCCGGGTCGGCGAGCGAACGGAAATCATCTTCGAATGAGTGCGCCGTTTCCGTCGCACATCGTCGCGCAGAACGTGGCCGATATTTACGAAGAGCCGGATGCCGGTTCCGGGCTGGCCTCGCAGGCTATCCTCGGTAGCCTTGTCCGCGTGACGGGCACGCAGGCCGACTTCTGCCGCGTGACCACCGAAGACCGCTACGGGGGCTGGATCGCCGCGCGCCTGCTCGTGCCGACGCGCGACGATTCGGACTTGCTGACGACGACCATCGCGACCCTTTTTGCCGACGTTTTCTCCGCCCCGGACGCGCGCTCCGAGATGCTGACCAAGCTGGTCGTCGGTACGCAAGCTGTCCTTGCCCGACGCGCCGGGGTCGGCGACTGGGTTCCTCTTTCGCTTCCCAGCGATCAGGTTGGCTATGTGCACCGCGTCTCGCTGAACCTCACTCATTCCAGCCACCCCCCGCAGGAACTTGATCTGCTGCGGGCGCTCGGTGATCGGGTTCCACGCGCGGACCTCATCGCCGCATTGGGCAGGAACATCGCCGAAACCGCGAAGCGCTTCATCGGCACCCCCTACCTCTGGGGCGGCTGCACCCCATTTGGCATTGACTGCTCCGGGCTGACGCAGCTTGCCTATAAGCTGAACGGGGTGCAGCTCCTGCGCGACGCCGGCTTGCAGTTCGCAGACCGCAGGTTTCAACGGGTGGAGGAAGGGCAGCGGCTGGAAACGGCGATTTTGGAAGACGGAGACCTGATCGTCTTCAGCCGCCGGGCACACAAGCAGCCGACGCACATCGGGCTGGCTCTGGGTGACGGCCGGTTCATTCATGCGCGGGGCGGGCAGGGAGTGCGTATTGACGACTGCGACGACTCGGATTATGGGTCCATGTATCTCGGCGCGATTCGGCTGTCACCGGACGCCGAGTTTACGGTCGAGGCCGCGTAAGAACGGGCTGTTCTCGATGACGCGGGACAGGGAGTAACGCTCGCACCAGAACTGGAAGCCGAGCAGGATGAGGACGAGGACGCCCTGCCAGACGGGGGCGAAGTAGATGGCCCCGGCGACGCCCAGCACCGCCCCCAAGGTGTTGGCGCCGGTATCCCCCAGCATTGCCGCGCCGCCCGCGTCGAGTGGATAGAGAATGAGGGCGAAGGCAGCTGCCGTCCACAACAGGAAGCCGTTTCCAAGTGTGTGCTGGGAAAAAAGCACCGCGCCAACCGTCGCCGCGCCGACAAAGAACCCAAACAGGCATCGGCCCGGCCGCAGGTCCAGCAGGTTCAGCGTGTTGGCGGACAGCGCGATCACCAGTCCCGCCAGCAGGGCATAGCCGAAGGGGCGGGGCGAGACGATCAAAAAGCCCGCCGCCAGACTGAGCAGGCCGCCGCCGATCGCTTTGGCCGCCCCGGTCGTCAGACGCCCCCGCGCCAGCGCCCGAAAGTGACCCCCAAACCCGCCGACCTTGCGGTCGCCTTTCAAATCGTCTAGCAGGCCCAGCGCGCCGAAGCCCAGCGTGACGAGGAAATAGACAGAGGCGAGGCTGGTGTGCAGGCCCTGCCAAAACCACTCAGCCCCATAAAAGAACTCGCCGCCGAGCACAAACGCCAGCCCGGCAATCGTAGGGATGCGCTGCCCGCGAAAGTTCGGGCGGCGCAGGTCGTAGCGGCGGACGAGCCAGGCCGTGCTGCCGAAGCCGAACGCTAGAGCGACGAGCAGGACGAGGTATTCCGGCCAGGTCATGGAACCCACTCCAGCACATGAAGAACCCACCCCGCCGCAAGCGCCTCCCCTCCCGTTCCGGGAGGGGGAGGAGTTTCGGATAGGGCCGGTGACGCCTTCTCCTCGTCCTCCCGAAACGGGAGGACCCCTGCGAAGTCACTTGTGACGAAGCAAGGAGGTGGCCTCACTTCGTCATCGCCAGCGGCACGAACGTCCGGGCGCGGATGCTGACCGCCTGCGCGATGCGCTCGGCTATCTCACGGAATATCTGGGCGTAGGGGCCGTTCGGGCTGGCGACTACGGACGGCGTCCCCTCGTCGGCCTCGGCCCCGATGTCCAGGGCCAGCGGGATGCCGCCGAAGAAGGGCACATCCAGGGCCTCCGCCGCCTGCTGCCCGCCGCCGTGCGAAAAGACATGATGGCGCGAGTTGCAGGTCGGGCACAGGAAGTAGGACATGTTCTCGACGATGCCCAGGATCGGCACGTCCAGCTCCGGCTTGCGGAACATGGAGACCGCTTTGACGGCCACGGCGGCGGCTAAGTCCTGCGGGGTCATCACGATGACCGCGCCGGACAGCGGGATGGCCTGGGCGAGCGTGAGCTGGGCGTCGCCCGTGCCGGGCGGCAGGTCCACGATGAGGTAGTCAATCTCGCCCCACTCGACGTCGCGCAGGAACTGCTGCACAGCCTTGGCGACCATCGGCCCGCGCCAGATGACGGCCGCGCCGCTCGGCTGCAAAAAACCCATCGAGATGATCTTGACGCCGTACTGCTCGATGGGAAGGAGTTTTTCTTTCTTTTCATCCACCATCGGCCGCGCCCCTTCGACGCCCATGATAATGGGAATGGACGGGCCGTAGATGTCGGCGTCCATCAGGCCGACTTTGGCGCCCATCTGGGCCAGCGCGCAGGCGATATTGGCCGAGACGGTGCTTTTTCCCACCCCACCTTTGCCGGACGCGATGGCGATGACGTTCTTGACGCCCGGCAGCGGCTGCCGCGTACCCTTGCCCGTGTTGGCGCGGACGCGCGCCGTCATCTCGATCTTGATCGCGCGGACGCCCGCAATGGTCCCGACTTCCTCACGGCACATCCGCTCGATCTCTTCCTTCAATGGACAGGCGGGCGTGGTCAGTTCGACCGTGAACGCAACGTCCGGCCCGTCCACGACGACGTTCTTGATCATGCCGAGCGTCACGAGGTCTTTATGGAAATCCGGGTCAATGACGCGCCGCAGCGCGCCGAGAACCTGATCCTGTGTAATTATTTTTTCTTGCGTGATAGCCATTAGGGGTACAATCCTCGCGGGGATTGTACCCCTTCCCGAAAGGCCCTGTCAAACCATGTCCCTTCTCAACCGTCTCTTCCCTGCCCGCACTGCCCCCGCTCCCGACGCCGCAGGTCAGGCGCCGGGCCAGTGGCGGAGTTTGCTGATCCCCGCCGTGGACCAACCGTATTCCAATCGCGCCCTGGAAGTCGCTTTCCGTCTAGCGCAGGGAACGGATGCGCGCATCCAGCTCGCCTACCTGATCGAAGTCCCGCGCATCCTGCCGCTCAACGCCGCCCTGCCCGATGCCGAGTCCGTCGCCGCCAATGCCCTCCACATCGCCGAGCGTGCGGCCATCCCGTACAAGGTGAACGTCGAGTCAGTCATCCACCGCACCCGCAAGGCGCATGAGCGCATCCTGTCGCTGATCCCCGAAGAAAAGGTGGACCTGCTCGTCCTGGGCGCGCGCCCCGACCGCACGCGCGGCCTGCCCGGCGACATGGCCCGCGAACTGTTCCTCGCCGCCCCCTGCGAGGTGATCGTGGACTACATCGCCAATGAGAAGTGATTAGCGAGGCGAGCGAGGCGGCAGCGGCTCTGTATCAATCTGCATCCCCCGCTTTTCCAGGAATGGTTTCAGTTGTTTAAACGCTTGCATCTGCTGTATCCGGTCTGACAGGTTCGAGGAGGAAAGCCGGAACCGCGTCCCACGCGGGAACTGGGATAGCTTGTTTTCCAGGGCGGCCAGCGAAGGAAGCTGGTCGTACTGAACCAACGACCAGTCATCCCGCTCACCCATGTAAGTGATCGAGATCGGCGCGGCCCACTCCTTCACGAATCCGGCCATGTTGCTGCGCGCATTGGACGTGACGCACAGGTTTTCCAGGGCCTGGAGCTTTGGCCGGTCGGCCAGCCAGCCGGGCGAGGTGGCGAGGGCGAAGGAAAGGGCGTATTCCAGTTGCCCCGCCTCGGACGTGACCGGGATGGCCTTGCCCGCCCACTGCTGGTGCCACTGGCGCATCCGCGCCCAGAGCGCGGCTTCGGCGGCGGGGGAGCCGTAAGCGCCGAGCGTCTTGACGGCATCGGCGACGACCGGCGTGTCCGGGTCGTGCAGGTGAGCGACGGCCAGCCGCTCCACATCGGGGCCGGGGGCGAGGGCGGCCACTTCGCCCAGGACGAAGCGGTAGCAGCCGGTCTTTTTGCGCGTGGCCAAGACCTTTCGCATCTGTTTCAGGCCGTAGGCGTGGTCCGTCCGCAGGAAGTAGGCGATCAGGTTGGACTGGGTGGCGCAGTACGACGCGGCATCCTCGCCACGCGACAAAGCCCTGATGTGGGACAAAACTGCGCGCGTCGCGTAGCGCTCCACCAGTCGGCTCTGCAAGTCCCCTTCCCCACTTGGCAGGCTGTTCTCCAGGTTCCGCACCAAGAGTGGGTCGAAGGAAGGCAGTGTTCGGTCCGGCAGTGAGCACAGCGTCGTGTCATCAACGCGAGGCTTGGCGCTCTTGATCTCCGCCAGCAGCAGTGTTCGCCCCTCGGCCGGGGCAAGCGCGCGCAGGCGCCGCAAGGCGAGGCTCCGCATCGAGACGGCATCGTAGGCTTCTTTCGTTTGAGGGTTCGCGTAGAGGCGTCGCAGGTGGGGCAGCATGGCCGGGACGCGCAGGAGGGGCCATGTGTCGTCACCCAGCAGGCTCGACTGCTCTTCCGGCGTCAGGTCGTCGAAGACGGGCACCAGCACCCGTGCCAGCGCCCGGTGCGCCGCCGTGTCCGTGTAGATATAACCCGTCCCGAACAGTGTCGCAAGGCTAACGGCCCGCGCCCGCGCCCGTTTAGCCGGGAGGGCATTGGTCAGATCTTTGTTGCCCTGTTCGTCCAGCACCCTGAGGGCCGCGAGGCGCTTTTGGAGCAGGGCCTGCCGCGCCTTATCCGCGACGGGGTCGTGGGGGACGAAGGGTGGGAAGAGCTGCGGGTAGGCGGCGAGGAAGCGCGCCTGCGCCAGATCGCTCAGGAAGAACGAGAAGACGGGGAAGTCGGGGTCGGCGATCCTGCGCTCCATTTCCTGAATGACGAGTGTCGGCTGCGGATAGCCGAGCAAGCCCATCCTCATCTGGTAGTAAATGGAGGAGTTCCAGGAGTCGAACTCGGTGAGTCGGCCATAGAGGGCGACCATCGCCCGCAGAGCGTCAGGCGTTTCGAGGAACCGGACCGTGCGGGCGGCGGCCATGCGCGCGTCTTGAGTCCCATCGTTAAAACTGCCCGCGCCAAGGAGCGGCAGTGCCTGTCGCAGCGTCCGGGCGTCCCAGGCGGGGTCGTCGGGGAGGACTTCAAACTCCACGGCGTTGGAGGCCGTGGCGCGGCCCTGTGCGGAAAAGATGCTTTGAGGCTGTTTGCCCACGTCCATGACCCGGCCGCTCGTCAGGTACACGCGGTAGCGGCCTGGCGCATCGAATCGCAGCCACTCGTTCAGGACAAAGGGGACGGCGAGGGGGCGCGCCCCCAGGGGCCGGGAGAATGGCCCCGGTCCGTTGTAGCTGAAGCCGAATTGGTGGTCGTAATAGACGGCCAGCGGGTCCGGCGCACCGGCCGCATTATCCACCTGGAAGGCGTCACTGTCCCACAACTCCCGGTCACCAGGTCCGGTGTTGAGTCGGTACGTTTTGGGCAGGCGACTGGCAAAGACGGCGGTGAGCGGGATGACCTCGCCCTGATGGAACTGCGTCCGACCGAGCGGCAGGCTCACCGTCAGGGAAACGCCGGGGGGATTGGCCGCTGAGGCTTTGAGCCGGGCGGCCTCGAAGTTAGGGGCGGCACTGGCGCGGGCCAGCGGGAGGCAAATTAGGAGCGCGATCGGGAAGAGCCGGATGTTCATGTCTTGATTAGAAGCCGTAGAGGGCGGGGGCCTTCATTCTTCTTCGCTTACGGCGGCCCCGGAACGCTCGACGCTGACCGCCCCGCCCTCCACGAACCTCATGCTGATCCGGTAGCCTTCCAGCAGCTTCAGCCCCATGCGGGGTTCCCAGCCGCCGGCCAGAATGTCCACGTCCTGCGCCTCGCCCGCCAGCAGGATGCGGGCCGGGTGTACGGCTGCTTCCACCTGGCTGCCGTCGGGGAATTCGACGGTGCGTGCCCCCGTCTGCGGCAGGCCGAGCGCGGCGACTTTGGCGGGCGGCAGCAGCTGGCCCTCCCCGAAGCCGGTGGAAAGGAGGACGGGGATTTTCTGCTCCTGCCCGTCCGCGCTCTGAACGACAACCGGAACCGTAGGGCGCAGGTCCGCGCCGATTCTGCCAATGACCATGTTCGTGTTCCCGTCTCCGCTATCACAGAGCCTTGATTGTCACCCGACCGCCGGGCTTGATTGCGGCGTTGAGCCTGTGGCCGTCGAGCAGCCCGGTCCCTAGCAATGGTTGGCGACCGGAAGCCGGGAGGGCGACGGTCTTCTCAACCCCATCCCAGACGACTTGGGCTATGTAGCGCGGCACTCCTACACGACTGCCGTCAGCGAGACGCATTGTGATGCCTTCCGTCTCAGGCAGGCCAAGACGCTTCACGACCTCCAGCGGCAACAGAATTGAACCGCTAAAACCAGTGTCCACCTGAAACTCAACAGTCTCCTGCCGGCCGCTCGGCCCATGTATCTCCAAAGTGACAAGGCAACGGCGGAGAGGGTCTACAATACCCACGATCACTCTTGATAGCCTCCGCCGACAGTATAAGCCGCCTCGTCACCGACACGGCGTAGATAGATAACGGCATCAGGATGGCGGACGCGCAATCTATCACTGGGCGTAAGATCGTCTGGAGCGACTTCGTAATCGCCGGAAATGATGTCGATAGCAAGGAAATCGTTGGGATCATCGTCTGCGACCAACGGCCTGACGCGCTCCTCAAAGATGCTCTGGCCGCGTGCAATCGTGTTGTGGAGATTCGGTTCAGCGATCATGACGTTCTCCTTTCACAAATCCAGCAGGATGGGCAGGATCATGGGGCGGCGGGCGGTCTTTTTGTAGAGGAACTTGCCCACGGCGTCGCGGAGGTCCTGCTGGACGACCATCCAGTCGTTGTCCTCTTCGGGCAGGTTCTTGATCTTGTCCACGATGACCTGCTTGATCTGCTCGACCAGCTCCTCCGACTGATCCATGTAGACGAAGCCGCGCGAGATGACCTCGGGGCCGGAGACGATCTCGCCGGTCTCCTGGGAGATGCCGACGACCAGGACCAGGAAGCCGTCCGTGCCGATGTGCAGGCGGTCGCGCAGGACGATGTCGCTGACGTCGCCGATGCCCGTGCCGTCAATGAGCACCGCGCCGCTCTTCTCAACGCGGCCCACGACGCCGGCGACATCTTCCCCGACCTCGACGATGTCGCCGATCTCGGCCCGGATGATGTCTTCGGGCGGCCAGCCCATCTCCTCGGCGATCTTGGAGTACATGTGCAGCATCCGGTATTCGCCGTGGACGGGCATGACGTACTGCGGCTCGACAATGTTGAGCATCAGCTTCAATTCTTCGGCGTAGCCGTGTCCCGAAACGTGGACCTTGGCGATGCTGTCATAAAAGACGTTCGCGCCGCGCCGGAACAGGTGGTTGATCGTCCGGTACACGGCGTCCTCGTTGCCGGGGATCGCCGAGGCGGACAAGATCACCGAGTCGCCCGCCACGATCTTGATCTTGCGGTGGTCGTCCACGGCGATGCGCGAGAGCGCGGCCATTGGTTCGCCCTGTGAGCCGGTCGTGATGACCGTCACCTGCTGCGGGAAGTAGTCCTCGATCTCGTCGGCCCGGATGCGCGTCCCTTCGGGGACGCGCAGATAGCCCATCTGCTGGGCCATCTCCATGTTCCGCTCCATCGAGCGGCCCATGAGGGCGACCTTGCGGCCGTACTTCACGGAGAAGTCAATCGCCTGCTGGACCCGGTGGACATTGGAGGCGAAGCAGGCCATGATGATCCGGCGCGGGGCGTCCTTGAAGATCGCGTCGAAGGCATCCCCGACGTTGCGCTCGGACGGCACGAAGCCGGGCCGCTCGACGTTGGTGCAGTCCGACAGCAAGACGAGAACGCCTTCCTGACCGATGCGGGTCAGGCGGGCGATGTCGAAGAGCTGGCCGTCCACGGGCGTCTGGTCGAACTTGAAGTCACCCGTATGGACCAGCGTCCCCACCGGCGTATGCACGGCGAAGCCCACGGCGTCGGGGATGGAGTGGGCGACGCGGAACGGCTCGATGTCGAACAGGCCGACTTTGAACCGATCCTCGGCGCTGAACGTGTGCAGCTTGGCGCGGTCCAGCACTTTGTACTCACTCAGCTTGCCTTTCGTGAAGCCGATGGTGAGCCGCGTACCGTACACGGGGACGTTGAGCTGCCGCAGGACGAAGGCCAGCGAGCCGATATGGTCTTCGTGGCCGTGGGTCAGGATGATGCCCTTGACCATCTCCTTGTTTTCGAGCAGATAAGAGATGTCGGGGATGACGAGGTCAACCCCAAGCTGGTCTGCGCCGGGGAAGGCCAGCCCGCAGTCAATGACGAGGATCTCGTCGCCGCAGCGGACGGCGGTCATGTTCTTGCCGATCTCGCCGATCCCGCCGAGCGGGATGATTTGGAGTGTGCTGGTGCTCGTTTTGGCACTCGCTGTGTTGGTACTTGCTGTGTTGATGGGTTTTTTCATAATTGGATAAGGGAAAATTAGGCTGGGCGGCGCCAGACGACGCCCCGGCGCTCGTATTCCAGGCCCTGCTCGACCGCCCACGCGGTCTGCGGGCCGAAGAAGCGCTCCACGAGCCAGAGAGTGAGGTCTAGCCCGGAGGTGACGCCGCCGGACGTGAGGATGTCGCCGTCGTCCACGACGCGCGCGTCCACCACTTCGGCACCTGACGCGCGCAAGTCATCCAGCGCGGCGCGGTGCGTCGTCGCGGGGCGGCCTCGGGTGAGTCCGGCGGCGGCCAGCAGCATGGTCCCGGTGCAGACGGCGGCGATGATCGTCCCGGCTTGGTGCAAGGCAGCGATGGCGGCGGGCAGCTCGCCGCGCTGCGCCTCCGCCCATGCGCCCTGCGGGGCGCGAGTGATGTAGCTGCCGCCCGGCACGAGGAGCAGGTCGGGCCGGGCATTCAGATCGAGCCGGCCCGTGGTACGCACCCGGAGATCATGCCCCGCTGTGGTCTCCTCCGCGCCGTCGAGGGTGACAAGTTCCGTCTGGACATCGGCCCCCTCCCGCGCCGCGTTTTGGAGCACTTCGTAAGGGGCAATGGCATCAAGCTCATCATAACCAGGAAAAAGGACGATCTGCACTTTCATGGAAGCGTCTTTCTAGCCATGCAAAAGTCCGTAGTCCTTCAGGGCAGCGTGGATCAGGCCCCGCTCCTTCTCGTTAGCCTCGACCAGCGGCAGACGGACGCGGCTGGACGGCAGGACGTCCATCATCGCCAGCGCCGTCTTGGTCGGGACAGGGCTGGGGGCGCTGAACATCGCCCGTGTGATGGGCAGGGTGTTCAGGTGAAGCCGACGGGCGGTTTCAAAATCGCCGCTGAAGAACGCCTGGTGCATCTTTTGGAGGTCGGGTCCGACGACGTGCGAGATCACGCTGATGTTCCCCACCCCGCCCAGGGCGAGGATGGGCAGGTTGACCTCATCGGCCCCGCCATACACTTGGAAGCCTTCAGGGGCGCCCAGGATGATCTCGCCGACCTGGTCCAGCAGCTTGCTGGCCTCTTTGACGGCGACGATGTTCTCAATCTGGGCCAGGCGCAGCACGGTCGCCGCTTCCATATTGACACCCGTGCGGGCCGGCACGTTGTAAAGCACGAGGGGCACCGGGGTCGCTTCGGCGACGGCCTTGTAGTGCTGGTACAGGCCCTCCTGGGACGGCTTGTTGTAATAGGGAGTGACAACTAAGAGGCCGTCCGCGCCCGTTTCCCCCGCCGCCCGCGACAATTCGACGGTCTCGGCGGTGTCGTAGCTGCCCGTTCCAGCCAGGACTTTGGCCCGGCCCTGGGCGGCCTTGACGACGGTCTCGTACATCCGCATCTTCTCGTCCAGGCTGAGGGTCGCGCTTTCGCCGGTCGTGCCCGTGACGATCAGGCCGTCGGAGCCGTGCTCGGTCAGCCACTGCGCGATGCGCCCGGCCTCACCATAGTCCACGTTCCCCGCCGCGTCGAACGGCGTGATCATGGCGGTTAAAACGCGGCCAAAAATCGGCTCAGGATTTGCCATAGGTGTTCCTCAAGAGATTCTGCTCGACAAGGCTTTCAGCGATCTGGACGGCATTGGTCGCCGCGCCTTTACGCAGGTTGTCGCTGACCACCCAGAAGTTCAGGCCGTTCGGGCTGCCCAAATCCTGCCGGATGCGGCCCACATAGGTCGTGTCCTTGCCCGCCGCGAACAGCGGGGTCGGGTAGGCGCGGTACGGATCCTCCCCGCCGGTCTCATCCAAGACGGCGATGCCGGGCGCGTCGTGCCAGAGCGCACGGGCGTCTGCGGGCGTGAGCGGGCGCTCGGTCTCGACGTAGACCGCCTCGGAATGGCCGACAAAGACCGGGACACGGGCCGTAACCATCGGCGTGATGCGGATCGTGTCGTCGCCCATGATCTTGTGCGTCTCGTGGACCAGCTTCATCTCTTCGGACGTGTAACCCGCATCGTCGAAGCCGCCGATCTGCGGGATGACGTTGGCGGCGATCTGGACGGAAAACGCCGGGCCGGGCTGGGTGATGGCGCGGCCCTCGGCCAGCGCCACGTTCTGATCCTTCAGCTCTTCCGCCGCCGCGCCGCCCGCTCCCGAAACGGCCTGATAGGTCGCGACCAGGACGCGCGTGACGCCGACCGCGTCGTGCAGCGGCTTGAGCGCCAGAACGAGCTGCGCGGTCGAGCAGTTCGGGTTGGCGACGATGCCTTCGTGCCGTTTGAGCGCTGCGGCGTTGACTTCCGGCACGACGAGCGGCACATCAGGGCGCATCCGAAAGTCCGCCCCGTTGTCAATGATGACCGCGCCGCGCTTCACGGCTTCCGGGCCAAAGGTAACGGCGGCGCCCTTCTCGCCCTCGGTGCCGGCGAAGAGGGCGAGGTCAATGCCCTCGAACGCTTCCGGCGTCGTAGCGCGAACCTCGTAGGCGCGGCCATCCACCGTGAGCGTCCGTTCGCTGCGGGCCAGGACGCGCACCTCGCGGGCGGGAAAATGATGCTCGGCGAGGACGCGCAGCATTTCTTTCCCAACCACGCCCGCGCCGACAACGGCGACGTTGTATTCAGACATAGTTTTCTCTCCTTGTCATCTCACCAACATCTCCGGCAGGCAGATGACTCGGTGCAGCTGCTCACACAGATAGTCCAGCAGGGCCGTGTTGTCTACAGCGGCGGCGCCGGTGTGGAAGTGCAGGCCTTCCTGCGGGATGTCCTCGGTCAGCAGGACAATCGGGATGCGGGCAGCCTCTTCCTCGGCTTTCAGGGCGTTGATCAGATCGAACAACTCCCTGTCGGGCGCGGCGGTGTCGAGCAGAACCAGCCCAGGCGCTTCCGTGATGACATACGAGACGGCTTCGGGCGCGGTCTCGACAAGATGGAGAACGACCCCCTCCGATTTGAGTTTCGACGAGGCCTCCTCCAAATCCTTGCAGACCGCCGTGTCACACCCGCAGACCGCCAGCGCCTTGCGGCTGCCCGGCCTCGCCCGGAGCATGGAGGTGACGGCAGTGAACAGCTCCGTCTGCGAAATGGGCTTCTGCAAGAATGAGAACGCGCCCATTGCCATTTCCCCGCGCACGGGATCACCCAGGACGGAAAGGACGATGATCGGGATGGGCAGCGTGGCGCGATCCGCCTTCAGCGCGCGCAGGGCGCGCAGGCCATCCATGTCGGGCATCATCATGTCCAAAGTGATGGCGTCGGGCTTGTGCAGCCGCGCCTTCTGCCGGGCCTCCCGGCTGTCCGAAGCCTCCAGCGTACCGTAGCCGCGCCGGTGCAGCGCATGGCGGATCAGGCTGCGGACATAAGCGTCATCGTCCACGATCAGCACCAAGCCGATGCCACGATCCGGGAGCGCGACCGGGTCGGGCGCATGGCTGCCCGCAGATTCGAGGAAAAGCGGCAGGGTGAAATAGAAGCGGCTGCCTCGGCCCGACTCGCTTTCCACCCAGATCGCGCCGCCGAGCAGCTCGATGATGGTTTTGGCGATGACCAGGCCCAGTCCGGTCCCGCCCGCCTCGCGTGTGCTAGTGTTGTCGGCTCGAAAGAATTTCTGAAACAGCTTGGGCTGATCCTTGTCCGACACCCCGATGCCGCTGTCCGCGACACAGGTCGTGACGCTGGCCTCGCCCGTGACCTCCAGGCTGACCTTGACCCAGCCGCCTTCTGGGGTATACTTGATGGCGTTACTGACCAGATTGGCTAACACCTGCGTTACTTTGTCCGAGTCGCCCCGGACGGGCGGTATCGTTTCGGGCAGACTAGCATCCATGCTGATCTGCTTCTCGTCGGCGGCAGCCTTCATCAGCCGGAGGGTGTCAGAAACGATGACCCGGTAGTCAATCGGCTCGTGCTTGATCTGGATGGTGCCGGACTCGATCCGTGAGATGTCCAGGATGTCGTTGATCAGGTTGGAGAGCCGCGTCGTGCTGCTCTGGATGATGCCGAGGAACTCCGATTGCAGTTCAGACAATTCGCCTGTCGCCCCCGACAGCAGCAGGTCCGTGTAACCTTTGATGCTGGTCAGCGGCGTCCGCAGCTCGTGGGAGACGACGGAGATAAAGTCCGTCTTCATCTTGTCCAGCTCCCGCTCGCGCGTCACGTCCCGCAGGACTAGGATGCGGCCGATGGTCTCCTGCCCGTCCTCGCCCTGGACGGGGGCCGTGTAAAATTGCAGGAAGCGCTGGTCGGAGCCATCGAGCGCGATGATCTCCTCAGCGACCCCGCGCTCGTCCTGCACCTCATCGGGCAGCAGCGCGGTCAGGCGGCTGCTGAGGCGGGCCAGCCGTTCCATAAGCAGGGGCGGCGCTTCCTCGACCGTGTGATGCAGGAGCGCTTCCGGGCGACTGCCCAAAAGTTCGCCGAAGCGCCGGTTGATCAAGACGAAGTGGCCCTGCCGGTCCAGCATGGCGATGCCATCATTGGCGGCGTTCAGGACCGACTCGAAGCGGTGGTTGAGCGTCGCCAGCACGCCGTTCTGCTCACGCAGGGCGCTTTCGCGCTGGGCAATGACGTCCGCCATGTGGTTAAACGCGCGGGCCAGGTCGGCGAACTCGTCCCCCGTGCTGGCAACTACGCGGGACTGGTAATCGCCGTGCTCGATCCGCTCCGCGCCCCGCCGAAGCTGCCCCAGGTGCATTGTGATCGGCTGAGTCAGGAGACGTCCAATGATCACGGCGGGGATGAGGACGACGACCATGCCCAGGGCGTAGTCGCGCAGCCGAATCTGATCCCCTTGCAAGTGGATAAGGATGATGCCGATCAGCAGCATGAAGGCCAGGGGGATCAAATAGGCCAGCACGATCCGATTTGCGATTTTACGACCGAACGACATCGTGTTTCGATAACAAAGTGAATTCAGAAAGCCGGTACAAGAACGCGCATATGTTCCCAGCAGCTTCCCCTCAAACGTCTTTAGGATACCCGAAAACCCGCACAATCGTGGTCGTCCCGACCTACAATGAGGCGGACAACCTCGAAAAAGTAGCGCAGGAGGTGCTGAAACAGCCCGCCCATGTGGACCTGCTGATCGTAGACGACAACTCCCCAGACGGCACCGGGCGCATCGCCGACGCTCTGGCACAGTCGCCCGCGTCGGAGGGCCGCGTCCATGTCCTGCACCGGGCGGCGAAGGAGGGCCTGGGGCGGGCATACCTGGCCGGCTTCGCCTGGGCGCTGGCGCGCGGCTATGATGCCGTCGTGGAGATGGACGCCGACCTGTCGCACGACCCACTGTACCTGCAAAGCATGACCGAGGCCGCGCGCACGTCGGACGTGGTCATTGGGTCGCGCTACCTCAACGGCATTTCGGTCATCAACTGGCCCCTGCGCCGGATTCTGCTGTCGTGGGGCGCGAACTGGTATGTGCGGACAGTGACGCGGCTGGCCGTGAACGACTGCACGAGCGGCTACCGGCTCTACCACCGCCGTGTGCTGGAGGCCATTCAACTCGATACCGTCCGTTCCAACGGCTACTCGTTCCAGGTGGAGATGACGTTTCGGGCGCAGCTCGCCGGCTTTCGGATCTCGGAAGTGCCGATCATCTTCACCGAGCGGCGCGCGGGCCAGTCGAAGCTGTCCAAAGGGGTCGTGTGGGAGTCGTTCGTGATGCCCCTACGCCTGCGCTGGCGTGAGCGGGCGCTGAGGCGGGAGATGGGGAACCCACCCCCGGCGCAAGCGCCGACCCCTCCCTGTTAAGGAGGGGTGAGGAGGCATATGGGCGGTGGCTTCTACCCTTCCCTAACAGGGAGGGGTCGGCGCTTGCGCCGGGGGTGGGTACTCTAAAGCAAGTTCTCCAGACCGTAGACCAACTCGCCGCCGTTGGCGGCTAGGGCGGGCGCGTGGCGGACGGCGAGGAGGACGCCGGGCATGAAGGATTTGCGGTCAATCGAGTCATGGCGCAATGTCAGCGTCTGGCCCAGGCCGCCGAAGATGACCATCTGGGAGGCGACAAAACCGGGCAGGCGGACGGAATGGACGGGAACGTCCCCCACCCCCTTGCCGCCGCGCGCACCGGCGATCTTCTCGAAGGCATCCGGGGGAAGGGGCGTCGGCGCGGCGTCGGCGCGGCCCTCGGCGATCATCTCGGCCGTCTTGGCCGCCGTCCCCGAAGGCGCGTCCAGTTTCTTCTCGTGGTGCATCTCGATGATCTCGGCGTCAGGCATATGCTTGGCGGCGAGGCGGGCGAACTGCATCATCAGGACAGCCCCGATGGCGAAGTTCGGGGCGATCAGCGCGCCGCACTTATGCCGACGGCAGAGCGCGCGGACTTGGTCAACATCATTGGGTGACAGCCCGGTCGTGCCGACGATGGGGACGACGCGGGCAGCCAGTGCGGTCTCGATGTTGCCCATGACGGCTTCAGGAACGGAGAAGTCCACCAGGGCGACCGGCTTCGACCGGCCCAGCGCGTCGGCCAGGCTATCGCCCTTGTCCACCTCGGCTGCCAGCGCCAGATCAGGTTCGGCATGGACGATGGCGACTACCTCGCGGCCCATGCGGCCCAGCGCGCCCGAAACAGCGACTGTGATCTGCTCCGTCATTTGCCCGCCTTTGCTACTCTCTTGACTTCCGCCTTCTTGTCGGGCTTCTCGGGATTCTCGACCTTCTCAGGCTTTTTCTTCGGACTGCCGTTACCTGTCCCGTTCTTCGCCGATTTGGCGAACGGGCCGACGGTCGCCATCGCGTACTCATTCCGCCCGAACAAGTACTCCGTGACCTCGGCGATGTCGTCCAGCGTCACGGACGTGATCTTGCCCATGATCTCGTCAATGGGAATCACGCGGTCATAGGTCAGCTCGTTGCGGCCAATCCGCATCATGCGCGAGTTCATGCCTTCCTGGCTCATCACGATGGAGCCACGGAACTGGTTCTTGGAGCGTTCCAGCTCTTTTTCGGTGATGTTGTTCTTGTGGACGTTCTTGAACTCCGCCCGGACCAGCTCGATCACCTGCTCCGCCGTCTTGGGGCTGGTGCCGGAATAGACGCCGAAGTAGCCGCCCTCGCGGTACGACTGGGAATAAGAGCCAATTGAGTAAGCCAGCCCGCGCTTCTCGCGGATTTCCTGGAACAGCCGACTGCTCATGGAGCCGCCCAGCACGTTGTCGAGAATGGACAACTTGTACTTGTCGTCGGAAAGCTGTGAGTAACCCGGCGCTCCGATGACGAGGTTCACCTGCTCGATGGGCTTCTCGATGTAGACCGTCTCGGGCGTGAACTGCGGCAGCGTGTCCGGCGCGCGCCAGTCCGCCTTGCTGCCCGTGAGATGGCCGAGCCGCTCCCGCACCATCGCCACGATCTCCTCGTGGTTCAGGTTGCCCGCCGCCGCCACGACGATGGTATCCGGCGTGTACCGCTGCGCCATGTAATTCTTGAGGTCCGGCGACTTCAGGCCCGAAACCGTCTCAGGCGTCCCGATGATGCTCTTGCCCAGGACGTGATTAGGCCACAAGGTCTGCGCGAACATGTCATGGACCAGGTCGTCCGGCTCGTCGTCGCGCCGCTTGATCTCTTCCAGAATGACGTTCTGCTCGCGCGCCAGTTCCTCGGCGTCAATGTTGGAGTTCAGGAACATGTCCGCCAGGACATCCACGGCAAGCGGGACGTGCTCGGACAGTATCCGTACATAGTAGCAGGTGTTCTCTTTGGACGTGAAGGCGTTGATGTCGCCGCCGACTGAATCGATCTGATCGGCGATCTGCTGGGCGGTGCGCGTCGGCGTCCCCTTGAACAGCATGTGCTCGATGACGTGCGAGATGCCTCGCACTTTGTCGGACTCGTCGCGCGCCCCCACCCCAACCCAGATGCCCAGGGCCACCGACTGGACATAGGTGATGTTTTCGGTGACGATGCGGACGCCGTTGGGAAGCACTTCGCGTTGTATCATAATGAATGGATAATCCTCGTCGTTGATTTGTCGCCTTTAGTATACCCGCTAATGTTTCTGGTAATGTTTCTGGGTTTCGCCTGGTTCCTGAGAATCCGTGGCACGCGGCGCAGGCGGCCAGATGCCTTCCTGCGTTGGCGGCGGGAGGCCGCTCTTAGCATCGCTCCTGTAGGTCTCGGCGGCTTGAAGGAATGCCTGAGCCTGTTCGGGGGTGCCGAAGGCGCGCTTAGGGATAATATAGCTCTTGCCCTTTTTCGCGAACAGGAAGAAGTCCTGCGGCGTCTCCGTGATCTTGAGAACATCCTGCCACGCGGCATAGCGGTGGCCTTCGGGTACAAGGCACTCGAACCCATATGGCCCGATCCGCTCCGTGCAGAACCGCTCCGTGTTCTCCGACGGCATCCGCTTGTAGGTGGTAAAGGCGATGACGACGAACGCCGTTAGGAACATGAGGACGAGGAACCGCAGGAGGACCCAGAGCGCCCCCGTGAAGTCGCCCCGCATCAGGGGCAGCGTCACGTTGAGCAGGATCAAGAAGAGCGGATACAGCAGGTACACCAGAAGCTGCGGGTGGTGCGTGTTGCTATAAACCGCCCCGCGCCACAAGTCCGCGCGCTGCACACGATAAGTTAATTCCATTAGAAAGCCTCCAGAGCCGCAAAAACAGGCGGCGGAGAGTAATTCTCCGCCGCCTGCTCGTTGTCCTGCCCCACTGATTGGCTCGTTCCCGTTTTATCCGCTCAAGTGCAGGGAACAATGGAAGCATTAGGAAAGGAGCATACCACCATGATTTGGAAAACAGCTTTCCTCTGCGCGGCTTTTGGATTGGGTCTGTCCCTCGCCGGGCCGGTCCTCGCACAGACGACCATTTCCGACGGCGCGGGCAATGTCATCGTCACGGGCGGCGGTAGGACGGTTCTCCGCGACGGCGCGGGCAACCGTATTCTGACACACTCCTCGCGTTCCCGTCGCAGCGTCGTCAAGGCGCGCAGACTCTCCGCCGGCAAGCGGCACGGCGCGGTTTTGTCTGCCCGCGACCGGAGCGGCAGCGCCCGCATGACGCCCGGCAGCATCCGGGCGCATCAGAGCGATGGGCAGTACGGCACGATTACCAGAGGCGGGATCACCGGACGCGACAAGAACGGCGAGAAGGGCAGCATCTCGGCCCACGGGATCAGCGGCCTATAGGGCGCTTTCTTCTCACATAACGGCAAGACAGGCGGCGGGGGATCATCCCCGCCGCCTGTCTATTGTCCTGCCGGACGCTGGGTTTCGGCAGAGCCAAGACCCGGCACTTCCAGTGCCGGGTTTCATCGTTGGCTTTTGGGTGGTCGGCTACATCTTCCCCATCGAGCCGCCCATGGACCCAGCCATAGGCGCCCCCATGCCCATCGGCACGGCCTTTGCGCCTTCACCGTTGGCCTCGCCGAGCATCCCATCGGGAGACTGCGACCGCTCCCAGGGCGGGCGGGTGGCGCAGGTCGGATCCACGCCGGCCAGCATCATCCCCTGGCCGTTGGACTCGTGGGCGCGGAAGGAGGGCGGGTCGGCGGGGTCGCGCATCTGGATGAGGACCGTCGTCCGCGCCTCCTGGCTCTCATTAATGCCGGAGCCGTGGATGGTCAGGTAGCTGAAGAACAGGGCGTCGCCGGCTTTGGCCTCGGCGGGGACGGCCTCAGAAACGGGATACTCTTCGGGCGACAGGTGCCAGGAGCCGGTGGCGATGTGCGGCAGCATGCCCAGCTTGTGCGAGCCGGGGACAACCCGGACGCAGCCCTTCTCGACCGGCGCGTCGTCGAAGTGGATGATGGCCGCGATCATGGAATGGTTCTCGTGCGGGAAGAACGGCGCGTCCTGGTGCATCGGGAACGGCGAGCCTTTCTCCGGCGGCTTGATGAACATCTTGGTGTGGTGGAGCTGGACGTTCGGCCCGATGATGTCGGCGGCCACTGCCGTGAGCTTCTCATTGACCAGCAGGCGCGAGAAGGCGGCGGACTGGAACTGGACATCGTGGCAGTGCAGGAGCTGGGTCGGCTTGTCCGTGACCGTGTTGGCACTGCCCCAGGTGGAGTTGATCTCGCGCACGGCGCTCAGACGGTGGGCCAAGTCGTGCGCCTCCTGGCGGTACATTGCGGCCTCTTCGGGCGTGAGCAGGCCGGGCACCAGGACGTAGCCGTTGTCGGCGTAAAACTGTTTCTGTTCGTCGGTGAGCATCGGGGTTCTCCTTGTAGCCTTATGGTAGCACGGGAGCAGGAGTGTCGTCTTTAGACCAAATCGCCAGGATGTTGGATATTTGAGACACGGCCCTGTTCGGGATGCCGCCGCATCTCCCCCGGCGGGCAGCCGAAGTGGGCGGTGAACGCGCGTGTGAAGTGGTGGACATCGGGATAGCCGACCGTCGCGGCGATCTCCTTGATCGGAGTCTGGGAGCGCAGGAGCAGGCCGCGCGCCCGGTCCATGCGGGCATGGGTGATGTAGTGCGCGGGTGATTTGCCCGTAAAGCGCGCGAATAGGCGCGATAGGTGACGCGGGGACAGGTGGACCTGGGCGGCGATCTCGGCCAGCGGCAGCGGGCGACTGGGGTTGTCGTGGATGAAGCGGACGGCCAGGCGCGCGGCCAGGTCATCGGGTTCAGGTCCCTCCGGCTCCGCGACGGGCAGACTGCTTGTTCCCGCGCCGGCCTGCGCGATGCCCAAAATCAGGGTCGTCGCCAGCGCCTGATACTGTATCTCATAAGCCGCGCCGGGCGGCCCCGAGGCGACCGCCCGCAGCGCCCCCCAGAGCGCGGCCACCTGCCCCTGCCCATCTGGGGCAACGGGGATCGGCGATTCGGCGAAGGCCCGCAGCAAGACGTCCGCCTCTCCGGGAGGCTTCGTTGATGCCGGCGTCCATCCGAACGAGACCCAGAACAGCTCCATGTTCGGGCGGCCCGTGTTGACGATCTGGTGAATGACGCCGGGACGCGCGACGAACAGGTCCCCCGGCCCCACCCGATGCGCCCGGCCTTGAACAATAAACTCGCCCGCCCCATACTCGCCGACCAAGCAGGCCTCAAAAAACGTGTGTCGGTGCGGCCGGTTGTCGGCCAGATGCCGCGCATAGGCCCATTGCAGCACCTCTACCGTCCCCTGCCCCAGCGGCATCCGCCCCAGGCCACGGTTCAGCCGTTCCAGCCAGTCCATCAGGCCGGCTCCCGCGCCCGGCGGTAGGCGCCCGGCGACAGCCCCGCCCAGCGCTTGAACGCCTTGCTGAAAGCCGCCTCGCTCTCATAGCCGACTTGAGCTGCGACCGCGTCCAGGCTGTCCCCCGTGCGCCGCAGCAGCGTCCCCGCCTTGTGCATCCGCCAGCGGGTGACGTAATGCAGCGGCGGCTCGCCGACGACCTGCTGGAACCGGGCGGCGAAGGCCGACCGGGACATGGCGGCTTCGGCGGCCAGCCGCGCCACGGTCCAGTCGTGCTCGGGATGCCGGTGAACCTCGCCCAGCGCGGGGCCGAGTTGGGCGTCCGCCAGGGCGCGCAGCCAGCTCGGGCCGCAATCGGGCAGGTCGGCCACGCAGGCCCGCACTGCCTGGATGAACAGGATGTCCGACAGCCGCGTGATCACTGCTCCCGCGCCGGGCCGGGCCGAACGCGCCTCGCAGGCGATGGCCTCCAGCGTTTGCTCCAGCCAGTCCACCGCCGCGCGCTGCTCACGCCGGATTAGAATGAGGGGCAGCAGGGCGCGCAGGAGCGGGCTGAGGCCGTCGCCGTCCAGCAGGAACTTGCCGCCGATAGCCGTGGTCTGGGCACCGCCTCCGCCCAGCCGCCGGACTCCGTCCGGCCCCGCCGGGCAGCGGTCCAGAAACGTGCCCAGCGGCACGACCGAGCTGCCCAGCGCGTCCCGCACAACGTAGCCGCTGCCCGGCGGCATCACCACGAAGTCACCCGCCCGCAGGGCTGTGACGCCGTCCAGCCCGTCCACCTCCAGCAGACAGCCGCCGTTCACAATCACCAGGAAGCAGGCCTCGGGCCTGCCGTCTACCCGCAGGCCCCACGGCGCAGAAAACGCGAGGGGACAGTGGATGGTGCTGCTCAGACGCACTCCATCTAGGACTTCCGCCAGTATGTCCATGCCGCCCTCCTTTTGGACGCTCGAACATAGATTATGGCGTTTCCGGCACGGATTGTCCACCCCCACGAGGGTAAACTTACCGGCAGAAGGAGATCATCAATGCCTATTGCGATCACGACCCCGACCGGCCACATCGGGAGCCGGCTGACCCGGCGGCTCTTCGACGCGGGCGAGGACCTGACCCTGCTGGTCCGCAACCCGGAGAAGCTGCCCGCCGACATCCGCGCGAAGGCGCGCATTGAGACGGGCGACCTGACCGACGCCGCGTTCGTCGCCCGCGCGACAGCGGGCGCGGACGCCCTATTCTGGCTGACGTTCGTGCCGTTCAACTCGCCCGACCCGCGCGGGGCGGCCGCGCATCAGGCGTCCGTGGCGGCGGGGGCTGTCCGCGCCAACCGCATCCCGCACGTCGTCAACCTGTCGTCCTTCGGCGCGCACCACGCGAGCGGCTACGGCCCAGTCTCCAACGTGCAGCTCGTGGAGAACGCCCTGAACGATGCGGGCGAGAACGTGCTGCACCTGCGCCCCGGCTCGTTCATGGAGAACTACCTGAACTATGTGCCTACCCTCCGCTCCGCCGGCAGCATCTTCGCACCCTTTCCCGGCGACGTGGCGCTCCCCACAATCGCCACGCGCGACATCGGCGACGCCGCCGCAGAGGGCCTTTTGGACCGATCCTGGACGGGCCGGCGCTATCGGGGCCTGCACGGCCCCGCCGACCTGACGGGGGACGAGGCCGCCGCCATCCTGGGCGAGACGCTGGGCCGGCCCGTCCGGCACGTCCAAATCGGCCCCGATCAGGCGCGCGAGGCGTTACTGGGCATGGGCGCCAGTCTGGCCTTCGCGGACGCCTATGTGGAGATGTACCAGGGTTTCGCCCACGACCCTGCGCCTGCCGAGCCGCGCTCCCCGGAGACTACCACGCCGACCACGCTGGCCGCGTGGGCGGGCGAGGTCCTGAAGCCGCTCGTGACGGCCTCCTGATCCCAGGGCCGCTTCCCGAAAAAGGCGGCGGGGACCGTCCCCGCCGCCCTAGTCCATCCCGACGAACTGCACCTGCCGGTTCGCCAGGACTTCGGCCCGGTAGGCGCGCACCCGCGCCGTCAGCCGCAGGCCGCCCAGGTACATCCGCAGGTCGGCAAGGTCCTGCACCTGTTGCTCCCGGACGGCTGCCGGGCCAACGCCCGGCAGGACGCGTTGGTAGTGGGCGCAGGTCGCCTCCGGCGGGCCGTCCGGCGCGGCCCCGTGGAAGATCAGCAGCAGTTCCTCGACCTTGTGGACGCGGATCAGGAACGCTAAATCGTCCCGGTACTGCGTCGCCCGCAGGAACTCATACCCGCCCGGCGTCAGCGCGGCGGGGCCGCCCGGTGCATAGAAGCGGTCATAGTCGCGGATATGCAGGTGATTTTGCAGGAACTCGTCAATGGCCTCCTGCAAGCGCCCGTCCGAGCAGCAGGCGACCAGCACACGCGGGCGCTCGACCTCCCAGCGGGACTGGCTGGTGTAGACTGGAGCTGCCTGTTTGGTGAGGGTAGTCATGGCTTCAGGCTCCGATCCGAGGGGGCGGCGGCCAGATGTCGGCATCTTCGGCAGGAAAAGGTTGCCCTGACTTGGCCACTTCCCAGTAGCGTCTGGACTTATCTAGGAAGATTTGCATTTCCGCTGGGGAAGAAAAAGCGCGCTTAGGCAGCAACAGAGCATACTGCGTGTTGATAAAGAAGTAAAGGAACTTGTCGCTCTCCTCTACAGCCTCTATCCGCGTCCATTCTAATTTTGTCTCATTAATGGATGTCTTTTCAACGATATGCGTTGCTTCTATGCTCAATGAGCGTTGATCCAAAAAACCCGGAACCGCCTTCGCACGTTTTTTTGCAGCGAATGGTACAAACCAGACCGCAAATGCGAAGATGATAATGAAGGGAATTCCAGCAGCCCAGAGAAACGTCAGTGGATGTGCAGGTAGAAGGCTGGCTTGCGAAACGCTGACAATGATAGTGAGCAGGACGATGAACATCCACGGCTTTATCTTGCTCTTGTTTCGCCACCAATAAGCCTGGAAAGCAGCCATATCATCGGCGTTCAGTTGATAGTTTATCTGCATACTACATGGCTCCATTTGCACTATTGCCCTAATGAAAAAGCGGCAGAGAATGATTCTCTGCCGCCTTGGTGCTTTCCTGCTTCTGCCCCAGCAGTATGGCATAGCCCCTTTCAAGCCGCGCGCCGGGTCTCCATCGCCAACAGCAGCGCCTTGAGCGCGGGCGGCAGTATCGGCTTCTCGTCATTGACGCCGTGAATATGGTCCATGCCCTGAAGGGCACGGCTATTCGGCGCGGACGCCACAGACCCCCGCTTCGCGGGGCTAGGGCAGATCCCTCCCAGTGCCGCGAAGCGGTACTTTCTGGCCGCAGGCCCAATAGCCGTGCCCTTCAGGGCATGGACCGAGAGTTTGTGCAACTCCACCCGACAGATTTACAGGGAGTAAAAGGCCGTGGCATCGCTGCCACGGCCTTTCTGTTGCTGCCTACCGCTTGGGGCGGAAGCGGGCGCGGGGGGCCTCGTCGTCGGCCTGGGCGATGGGACCGGCGCTGGGAGCAGCGGCGGCAATGTCGCCAGTGCCTTCGGGCCGGGAAGGCTCGAAGGAGGCGGCGCGGTCAGGGCGGTCGCCGCCGCGTCCGCCTCGGTCGCCGCCGAAGCCGCCGCGATCTCCACCGCCGCGTCCGCCGCGATCTCCGCCTCGGTCGCCGCCGCGCCCGCCGCGATCACCGCCGCCTCCCCCACCGGGGCGAGGGGGACGGCCCGGCTCAGGGTTGGCGGGGTCGAAGGGCTGGTCCAGGCCGCGCGCGGTCAGGTTGACCCGCCCCTGCGAGTCCACCTCGGTGACGCGGACCTTGATCTTGTCGCCCATCTTGACCACGTCCTCGGGCTTGCCGATACGCTCGTCCGAGTCGGTGAGTTGCGAGACATGAACCAGGCCGTCCTTGCCGGGCATCAGCTCGACGAAGGCGCCGAACTGGAGGAACCGGACGACCGTGCCCTCGAACTCATCGCCGGGCTTGACCGTCCGGGTCAGGTCCTCGACCGCCTTGCGGGCGGCCTCGCCGGCCGCGCCGTCCACGCTGGCGATATAGACCGTGCCGTCCTGCTCGATGTCTATTTTGGCACCCGTGTCGGCGGTGATCTTCTTGATGGTCTTGCCGCCGGGGCCGATGACCAGGCCGATCTGCTCCGGCTCGATCTGGATCGTGAAGATGCGCGGGGCGTACAGCGACAGGTTTTCGCGGGGCGCGGGGATGGCCTGGGTGATCTTGTCCAGGATGAACAGGCGGGCGTCGCGGGCCTGCTGGAACGCCTGCACGAAGACGGCGCGCGGGACGCCGCCGATCTTGGTGTCAAGCTGCAAGGCCGTGATGCCCTCGGTTGTCCCGGCGACCTTGAAGTCCATGTCGCCGGAGAAGTCTTCCATTCCCTGGATGTCGGTCAGGACAGCGTACTGGCGGCCCTGGCCTCCTTCGCCGCTGCCTTCCGGCCCTTCGATCAGGCCCATGGCGATGCCCGCCACGGGCGCCTTGATGGGAACGCCCGCGTCCATGAGGGCGAGGGTGGAGCCGCAGGTGGACCCCATCGAGGTCGAGCCGTTGGATTCGAGCACTTCCGAGGTCAGAAGCATGGTGTACGGGAACTCTTCACGGGAGGGGATGACCGCGCGCAGGGCGCGCTCGGCCAGCATCCCATGCCCGATCTCGCGCCGCCCCGGTCCGCGCATCGGGCGCGCTTCACCGACCGAGTAGGGCGGGAAGTTGTAGAAGTGCATGTAGTGCTTTTCGGTGTCTTCTTCGAGCGTGTCCACCATCTGGGCGTCGTCGCCTGATCCGAGCACGAGGGTGGTCAGCACCTGCGTCTGGCCGCGCGTGAACAGGCCCGTGCCGTGGACGCGCGGGAGCAGGCCGACCTCGCAGTCAATCTTGCGGATGTCGGTCGTGCCGCGCCCGTCGGGCCGCTTGCCTTCGGTCAGGATGAGGTCGCGGAGCTGGTCCTTGACGGCCTTGTCGGCGGCTTCCTTGATGTCGGCGATGTTGTCGGGGTACTGGTCTTTGAGGTTCGCGACGACGTCGTTGATGAGCAGCGTCAGCCCGGCCTCGCGCGAGGACTTGTCGGGGTCCTGCAAGCCCGCCCGCAGGGTGGCGTTGAAACGCTCCCGGATGACTTCCAGAATCTCGGCGTGGACGTGGTGCAGGGGAACATCGGTCTTGGGCTTGCCCACTTTGGCGGCCAGTTCGCGCTGCATGGCGCAGAGCCTCTTGCAGGCGTCATGCGCGAAGTCCATCGCTTCCAGCATCTTCTCTTCGGAGACTTCGGACGCGCCGGCTTCCACCATGGCGATGGCCTCCTCGCCCGCCGCGACGATCAGGTCCAGCGGACTTTCCCCCTGCTGCTCAAAAGTGGGGTTCAGGATGAAGGCGCCCTCGGCGTCCAGTCCAACCCGGACGCAGCCGATGGGGCCACGGAAGGGGATGTCCGAAACCATCAGCGCGGCGGAGGCGGCGGTGACGGAGAGCACGTCGGGGGAGAATTCGGGCTGGTACGAGAGCGGCATCGCGATGATCTGGGTCTCGTTACGCATCCCGTAGGGGAAGAGCGGGCGCAGGGGACGGTCAATCAGGCGGGAGGTCAGGGTGGCCTTCTCGCCGGGCCGGCCGCCGCGCTTGATGAAACCGCCGGGGATCTTGCCGTTGGCGTACTTCCGCTCTTCGTAATCGCAGGTGAGCGGGAAGAAGTCGAGGTTGGACTTCGGCTCTTTGGACATCGTGGCGGTCGCCAGGATGATTGTGTCGCCGTTCTGAAGCAGGACGGAGCCGTTGGCCTGCTGGGCGAGTTTGCCGGTGCTGATGCGAAGTGTCGCGCCGCACCATTCGGCCTCTACAAATTGTTCCATGTGTCTGTTTTCATTTCTCCATTTACGTTACGCCGTGTTTTACGTTATGCCGCCCAAAACAAAATGCCCCCTGCGCGGTTTGAATCGCCAGGAGGCACTTGCTTCTTTGGGCCGCGCCGGGCGTCGTGGCCGAGCGGGGCCGAAAACTTAATGCTTGCTGCGGATGCCGAGTTTGGAGACAAGCGCGCGGTAGCGGCTGATGTCTTTGGCCGCGAGGTAGTTGAGCAGACGGCGCTGCTTGCCGATCTGGACCATCAACCCACGCTGCGTATGTTTGTCGTGCCGGTGCATCTTGAGATGTTCGGTCAGGTTCTTGATGGACGTGTTGAGAAGCGCGATTTGGACTTCCGGCGAACCGGTGTCGGACTCGTGGGTCTTGTTGTCGCCGATCACGACTTCTTTTTGTTCTTTGAGCAGAGCCATGTCGCTCTTGTTCCCCCTGTTACGTTAAAACCTTGTGTTAATCGGCACAGTATACCCGGTCATTGTTCCTAGTGTCAAGTGACGCGCGGCTCACGTCAGGGCCAGCGCATCTTAATTGGTGAGTAACTTTGTCAAATAGTGGTTGTCCCACCCGGCGCGCTTCTGTTTGGCCTGGATGCCCCGCTTGTGCGTCTTCTCCTGACGCAGCAGGTTCAGCGCGAT